>Ga0310696_10000097_pt1 | contig 148987 bp, 94 predicted proteins | sample AusTroGonzalo_MG_4_FD_203885 | JGI IMG/M metagenome (GOLD analysis project Ga0310696, IMG submission 203885) | Bovine rumen microbial communities from tropical cattle in Woodstock, Queensland, Australia - Gonzalo_02 (v2) (version 2) | ecosystem: Host-associated > Mammals > Digestive system >...
GTAGTACTCGACCACCTCCAACAGGGCGGAGTCGGAGGTGAAGGGGATGTAGTTGCGGTTCTGCTCCAAGGCGGAGTCCAGCACCGCCCGCATCTGGTCGGCACGGCGCTGACAGCCATGAACGCCAAAGACGGCGACAAGGCCGACAGCCACGAGGGCGAGGACGATGAAAAATCCCTTTCTATTCATAAATTCGCTGCAAAGGTACATAAATTTCACGATTTCACGATTTACTATCTGATTTTTTTCAAAAAAAAGAGAAAAAAAGGGGTATTTAATGGATAATGGATAATTGATAATTGATCGCTCGACCTCTGGACGCTTGATACTTCAAGAATGTATAATGTATAATTGAAAATGGAAGAGGGAAGAGGGGGGTTGGGCTGTTTCTTGGGGCAAAAATGAGGCGGAAATCACGATAAAGATGAATTTTTGCCCATTTTTTTTGGCTGATATACAGAATGATTGTACTTTTGCAGGCAAAAAGATACAGATTATGAACGCAACCACTCCATTGTCCCCTGCACAGTATGAGGTTCTCAACCTTCTATCTGTCATTCATCGTGAAGACGACTTAGCTGAGTTGAAAGCCGTCATCGTGCAATTCCTTAATACCCGACTACAGAATGAAATAGAGCGACTCTGGGAGAATGGGACTCTAGATGAACAGAAAGTAGCTTCGTGGCAGCAAGAGCACATGCGAACCCCCTATCGTATAGCTACATGAGTCGCCTCATCGTCCTTGATACCAATTGTCTTCTGCAATCCATCTCCCAGCGCAGTCCTTTCTATAAGGTATGGAAAGATTTCATAGATGGAGTCTATACTCTTTGTATCACCAACGACATTCTGGAAGAATATGAAGAAATCATTTCCTCTCACATGTCATCTATAGCTGCGAGCATTGTTGTGGAGGCAATTCTTCGAGCCAACAACGTTTTAAGGGTTGATGCGCATTATCATTTCAATCTGATTACGGCAGATCCAGATGATAATAAGTTCGTGGATTGTGCCATCGTAGCCAATGCAGATTATATTGTCACAGAAGACACCCATTTTGACGTGCTACGGCACATACCATTTCCGACCGTCAACGTGAAGAGGTTGAAAGACTTTTACATTGAACTCTGCAATCAGCAAAAGTAGAAAAATATGATGGAAGAGGGAAAATGTAAGATGGAATAGGGAAGAGGGCCGAGCGTAAGGAGTTTAAGGGGAGAGGGTGAAGAGAATCTGTTAATTGTTAATCTGTTAATTGTTAATTGCAGGCTTTGAGGCCGGCGATGATGCGGCGGGTGGCTTCGTTGAGGCGGGAGCGCTGGGTGGCGATGTTGATGCGGAGGAAGCCGGGGCGACCGTAGATCTCGCCCGGATTTACCCAGACGCGGTGCTGGGTGGTGAGGTAGTTGGCGAGGGCCTTGGAGGTGGAGAGGGCTGAGGGGGAATTCTGGTTAAGGGTTAAGGGTGAAGGGTTCTTCGATGTGTCGAAGCGACCAGAGGTCGAGCGAAGGGTTGAGGGGGAATTCTGGTTAAGGGTTAAGGGTGAAGGGTTAAGGGTTGAGGGGGAATTCTGGTTAAGGGTTGAGGGGGAAGGGGTGGTGTGCAGCAGGGTGCGCACGTCGAGCCAGGCGAGGTAGGTGCCTTCGAGGCGGGCGAGGGGCAGCTGGGGCAGCGCGGCCTTGAGCTGCTGGCGGAAGGTGCGGTAGTTGTCGTAGATGTAGGCCACGAGCTGGTCGAGCCATTCTGCACCTTCGGGGGTGTAGGCGGCCTGCAGGGCCACGGGGGCGAAGACGTTGATGTCGCAGGTCTCGTTGTCGTTGATGGCGCGGTCGATGCGGCGGCGCATGGAGGAGTCGGGGCAGACGATGTAGGCGGTCTGCAGGCCTGCGATGTTGAAGGCTTTGTTGGGTGCATTGGCGACGACCCAGCTGCAGCCTACTTCCTCGGCAATGGGTGCGAAGGGGACGTAGGGACGACCGAGCTGGGGGTCAACAAACTCGCAGTGGATCTCGTCGGAGAGGACGATGACATCGGCGCGCTTGCAGATCTCTGCCATCTTGCGCAGCTCCTGGGAGGTCCATACCCGGCCGGTGGGGTTGTGGGGATTGCAGAGGAGGAAGAGGCGGACGCCGTTGGCACGGATGGCTTCCTCGAAGGCCTGGAAGTCAATGGTGCTGGTCTCTGCCTCGGGATCCCATGTCAGGGGGAAGTCCACGAGGGGACAGTGGGCATTGCGGATGCTGCTGAAGAAGCAGTTGTAGGCGGGGGTGAAGGTCAATACGGCTTCGCCCTCGCGGCAGAGGCCCTGAAGGATGGCGCTGACGGCGGGCACGACGCCGCTGGTATATTGGATCCACTCGCGGGGGAATTCCCATTGGTGCCGTGTGCGGTTCCACCAACGGATGGCGTCGTAGAAGCCGTCGGGGACGAGGCCGTAGCCGTAGATGGGGTGGGCGGCGCGGCGCTGCACGGCGGCGGCGATGCAGGGTGCTGTCTCGAAGTCCATGTCGGCGACCCACATGGGGATGATATCGTCGGCGGGCATCTCGTCCCATTTGACGCAGTCGGTGTGGAGGCGGGTGGTGGGGGTGTCGAAGTTGTAGAGCATGAAAATTGAAAATTGAAAATTAGAGGAAGGCTGAAGGGTGAGGGCTGAAAGTTGAAAGTTGGGTTCGCAGCTCTCTCATGGGGCCAATGGAGCTAATGAGACTAATGGGGCCAATGGGGCGGGGCTGCACAGCCAAAATTGAAGAAAAAAGATTACTTCTTTAATTCATTTATCTCGATACCTCAATTTTACAATTGGCAGGCTGTTTGATGTGCTGGTCGATGGTGATGCGGCCGACGCTGTCGGCGAGGATGTGTCCGCTGATGGGGTTCTTGATTTCTGTGATGGCGCCGCTGATGGTGGCCTGGATGTTGCTGGAGTCTTCGAAGGCGCGGTCGCTGGCGGGGTCGAAGGTGCAGTCCTCGAGGATGAGGCCGTCGATGTAGCAGAGGGGCTGCTCGCCTCCGATATGACAGCGGACGAGGCGCAGGTTCTTGCTGTGCCAGCCGAGGTACTCGCCATCGAGGTAGGAGTCATAGATGGTCACGTTCTCGGTTTCCCAGAAGGCGTCCTTGGTGACGATGTGGGCATTGCGGATGACGGCGTTGCGGACGTACTGGAAGACGTATTTGGAATCGCTCTCGAGGCCGTCGACATCGATGTTCTCGCAGAACATGAAGGGGTAGGTGCCTTCGTGGAGGCGTACGTTGCGGATGACGAGGTCGCTGACGCGCCAGAAGGTCTCGTCGGCATCGTTCATCTGCACGTTCTCCAGCCTGAGTCCGCGCATCTCGCGGAAGAACTTGGGGGCGTCGATGATGCAGTCGCGCATGACCATATCATTGCTGTACCAGATGGCGGAACGCGAGCCTACCTCGAAATAGCAGTTGGTGATGAGCGAGCCGTCGACGTGCCACCAGGGGTATTTGCCGATGAAGCGACAGTGGTCGGCTTCGAGGCGCTGGCAGCACTTGATGCCGCTCTCGCCCTCGGTGATGGTGATGTTCTCGAGGCGGGTGTCGTGGATGGCGAAGAGGGGGCGCTCGCCTCCGAAGGATTGGTCTTTGATGAGATTCATTGTTGTACTTGTTTTGATGGGTGTTTTATTGTTGTGTAGTTTTTGTCTTTATTTTCTTCAGCCATCGTCCGAACTTCAGGCGCAGGAGGAAGATGATGCCGCGGAAGGTGAGTTCGACAGCCATGCCGAACCACACGCCGTGGAGTCCGTAGCGCGGTGCCAAGAGGGCGGCGAGGGTGACGCGGACGGCCCACATGGAGAAGAGGTTCATGAAGGAGGGGCGGCGGGTGTCGCCGGCTCCCACGAAGACACTCATGGCGACGATGCTGGCGGCGAAGCCGGGTTCTGCCCACGCCTCGATGCGCAGACATTCGGTGCCCAGCTGGCGCACGGCCTCGTCGGGAGTCAGGGAGGCCATCATCAGGGGAGCCGCCATATACATCACGGCACCCATGAAGGTCATGACACCGATGCCCAGGAGGGTGGTCATCCAGGCAAAGCGCTCGGTCAGACGCCGACGTCCGGCACCGAAGCTCTGTCCTACGAGGGTGGTGGCTGCTTCGCCGATGCCGTAGCCGGGCATATAACACAGGCTCTCGGCAGTGATTCCCAGTGCATTGGCAGCTATGGCCACCGCGCCGAGGGGTGCGACGATGACGGTGATGGTGATCTGCGCGACGTTCATCAGTACACGCTGCAGGAAGATGGGTCCGGCGATGTTGCCTGCCTCGCGGAGCACCGGCTTCTCGGGGACGAAGGAACCGGAGTGACCTACCAGACGCAGCTCGGGACAGCGGACAGCGGCAAACCACAGCAGGTAGAGGGCGATGATGGCCTCGGCCGCCAGGGTGCCGACGGCAGCTCCAGCGACGCCAAGACCTGCGCCGGGGAGGGTGAGCTCAAAGTCGGAAAATTGAAAATTCTTCAAGTGTGAAGCGTCGCAAAGCGCCGAGCGGAAAATGGAAAATGGAGAGTTGAGAATGGACAGTGGGAGATGAATGGTGCGCGAGGGGAAGATCAGCAGGAAATTGAAGAAGACATCGAGGAAGCACATCACCATATTGGCCAGCGACGGCACCTTGATATTTCCGGCGCAGCGCAGCATGGACGCTGACAGCATATTGATCATGGATAGCGGAGCGCCGAGGGTGAAGATGAGGAAGTAGGTGGAGGCATCGCCGCAGATGTCTTCGCCACCGCCCAACCAATGCGGCAGGGGAAAGGAGATCAGGGCACCGACGGTCATCGTCACGGCTGCCAGCGCCAAGGATGCCAACAGGCTCTGGCGGAATACGGAGCGGGCTCCGGAGATGTCATTAGCTCCCACGCGGTGAGCAACCTGAACGGAGAAACCGGTAGCGGCGCACGAGATGATGCTCCAGAAAAGCCACATCGACGTGGCTACAATGCCGATACTGGCCGAGGCACGAGCTCCCAGCGAACCCACCATGGCATCATCGATGTAGAACATGAGGATGGTGGATATCTGAGCGAGAATGGCGGGAATACTCAGCAGGGCCGTCAGCTTCAGCTGGTCGGCGGTGGAGAGTTTGCCACCCTCACGAATGCGTAGCAGGAGTTCGTCTTTCTTGCGCATAGGAAAAATAACTCTTAACTCTTATCTCTTAACTATTATCTATTATCTCTTAACTATTATCTATTATCTATTAACTCTTAACTCTCAACTATCTTAGAATGGGAACCAGACGAAGGCAGCGGCATCCCAGAGGGCGTGGCTGACGACGATGGCGGTGAAGTGCTTGGGGAACAGTCGGAAGAGGCCTCCCCAGATGACACCACAGACGAGGGCTGCCATCACGAGCATGAAGTTCAGCGATGGAATGTGGATGAGGGTGTAGGCGGCGGTGGCCAGGAGGAAGCCTGCATTGGGTGACCAGCGGGCTGACAGGCGGCGCTGGACATAACCGCGCCAGAAGATTTCCTCGCCGGGGCCGATGATGCAGAGCAGCAACAGGGAGATTAGGGTGGGAGAGGTGCCGCCCTTGATGCCATAGATGAGGTCCACCTGTGGGCGGGCGAAGTCGAAAAGCAGCTGAGATAGCTTGTCGCCTGTCCAGAAGACGAACCACAAAACCACAGCAATGCCCACGCCTTCCAGCAGCTCGCGCCACGAAAGCTTCAGGTCGGGCTTGCCTCCGAAGTATAGTGCCAGCAGGGTCAGCGTCAGAGAGGCGGCGGTCATCATCATCCAGAAGTTAATCTCCAAACCCAGGTAGGGAAAGAACATCAGGAACCAGAAGATGGCGGCGAGGAGGATGGAGGAGAGAAGGGGCTTCATTTAAAATGTATAATGGATAATGTATAATTAGGCTGTGCAGAGGGGATGATCGTGAAATTGTGAAATCGTCAAATCGTCAAATAAAGATGATTGTGAAATTCGTCAATTCGTCAAATTAGAAAGGGCGAGGCCGATGATGAGGAGTAAGCTGAACATCAGCTGGAGCTTGGCGGTAAGCTCATCGAGGTTGGCATAGGATTCCTTGCCGCCACGCTCATAAGCCAGGATGGTGCGGGCATTCTTGACCGCAATGGGCATGGCGAGGAAGGCGGTGCCCAGCCACCAGGGTTCTACGCGCGCAATCATCAGTCCCAACAGCCAGAAGAAAGGCAGCAGGACCTCGAAGGCATAGAGCCAGGTGCCGAAGCGACGGCCTGTCAGCATGGGGAAGGTGTGGATCTTTGCCCGCTGGTCGGTCTCGATGTCACGGACATTGTTGGCATGGAGGATGGCAACGGTGATCAGTCCCACAGGCAGCGCCAGCCACAGGACGTTCCAATGGATCTCGCCGGAGACGATGAATGAGGTTCCGCTCATGGGGAGCAGCGAGTAGCACAGGATGATGACCACATCGCCCAGGGCGACATACTTCAGGCGGGGATAGCACAGCGAAAGCAGGATACCCGCTATACCTATATATAATAAGGTGGGACCGGTGAGCCACACGAGGAGCAGTCCGCCGATGACGGCGATGGTGTTCAGGGTGAGCGAGAGCCTGCGGAACTCCTCGGGCGTGAACTGTCCGTCGACGAGCAGACGAACGCCGAAGGTGTCCTTCGCGTCGACGCCGCTCTTGTAGTCTGCGATGTCGCTCCAGACGTTACCTGCAGCATGAACGAAAATGATATTCACCAGCGCCCACAGCGCAAAGGCCCAGTTGACGTCGTAGCCACGGCTCCACAACCAGGCAACGGTGACCATCACCGGCATGGCAGAAGCAGGAAAAGACCACGGGCGGGTGGCCAGAATCCAGTCTTTCAGAGAATGTTTCATATTATCGTTGACTTTTTTGGATTAGAAATCAAATTGCAGGCAGACGCGTACGCCATTCTTCTTCACTCCGGGATAATGGTAGTTCAGGCGGCGCACATAGTCCACGCGGATGAATTTAAAGATGTTGTGTAATCCAATGCTCAGTTCCATGTAGGGGACGTTGCTCATGGTGTGGACGATGCTCTCTCCATTGCGCGAAGGCATATAGAAGAGATCGGGATCGCCCGGATTCATATCGGGATTGTTCTTGTTGCTCAGGTGGCCGTAGAGCATCTTGAAGCCAATGACCTCGCGCAGCTTCAGCTTCTTCAGCAGCGGGATGCGGTTCAGCAGCTTGCCGGAGAGGTCCCACTCTGCCTGCAGCGAGGCATAGCGGTCGTTGACGAACTCCAGGTTCTGAATCATGTTGAACATGTCGCGTGTGATGACATAGGAGTTGTTGGCGACAGGCATCAGCAGCAACGGGAAGGGTGCTTTGTTCCAGGCGATGGCTCCGCGGAAGTTCAGATCGATGCGTCCGTAGGAGTTCAGCCAGATGCGTTCGAAAATGGTGATCTCGGTGGTGTTGTAGCGATACTGACTGCCCAGCACTCCCTTCAGTCCGAAGGTATGGGCAAAACCGAAAACGGGGTTGTTATGGTTGACGTAGCGGCGACGGTGCCTCGTGGTGATAATCTCTTCGCCGGGAGCCCAGCGGAGGGAAAGCGTCAGCTCCGAGGTGTTGAGATGACTAATGGCATCATCGGCCATAGTGTAGGCGGGGTACTCGCTATTAAGCGGCTGATAGAACAATGCTCCACAAGGAGTTATGCGCGATTGCTTCCACTGAAGCTTTATGTCGAGGTGGTTGTTTGTCTCGACTTCATAGCGCACCTGCCATTGCCGCTGCAACATCATGTGATCCACCGTGGTCCACTTGAACGAAGTCCATGCGTTATCCTTGTCGCGACCGTGCTGCCACATGAGGTCGGCAGGACTGAAGACATCTGACTGCCACTGTGCGGTAATGCTGTGGCGCGGGAATTCGATGGGAGAATACTGCTTCCGCAGGAAGGAATATTCCACTTCGCCCATCCCATACCAGTTATGACTTCGGGTGCCGTAGGCCACATAGCCCTTGAAGAAAAGCTTCGGGAGCACCCGTGCCGTTGTCTGGGCACTCAGGCGGAAGCGCCATCCGTCGATGAAGTTATTCGATATCATCGACATAATGGGTCCGATGTCTATGCGGCTCTGGTCCTTTCTGAGGTTGGTTTCGAAGCTGTTGGCGACCACCGACCGTGCCATATAGACCCAGAAGTTGCCAAAGGTCTTCTCTGCCATCTGTTCGGCCATATCCTTCAGGTGGCTTTCGCCCGACGACAAGGTATCTACGCGATGACGTGTCCAGAAGGTGGAATCCTCGATGTTTGAGGTGCCTTCGCGCCGCTTGTCGCTGGGCAGGAAATAGATATCGGGAATGGAATCGGTGGAGATCTGGGTGTAGTTCGTGGACCGATGCAGCACGACCTGACGGAACCTCTTCAGCAGGCCGAGCTCGGCAAAGAGGTCGTCGGTCTGCAGCACACGCTGTCCGTTGGGCAGATCCGTGAATTTCTGCTCGATAACCAGGTTGCTGATCCAGTTCACGCTGGAGCGGACGGGCAGGCTGAGCAGGCACTTGTGTACTCGATAGGTGCTGTCGGCAAGGATCCAGATGCGGCCGCTGAAGCCGAAGTCCTGCGGATTCTGTGGGACAAAGTTCAGCTGGTAGGTGAGCTGTCCGTCGACCTGTACCGTGTCTTCGATGAAAAACTGGAAGAAGCTGATGGCGGCGCGCGAGGAGAGGGGACTGGTGAACTTGCGTTCGAAGAGGGTCAGTACGTCGTCGTAGATGTTCACATCGGTGAAGATGCTCGTTATCACCGTGTTGACGTTCTCACCTATGGGCATCAGGTCGGTGATGCCTTCGGAGTTAGTGCCGAGAATGTAGTTGCGTTCCAGCTTGGGACTGCGACGCCACAGGTGCTGGGTGACCGTCTCGCTGTAATTGACCGGCAGGATGTACTTTCCAGTCTGCTCGCAGAACTCCACCTGCCGGCGGATGAGCGGTCTCTGCAGTACTTTGACGGAGTCTAACATCTCCTGCGTGATGTTGTCGAACGCGGTGGTGATGCGCTGGTACTTGTTATATCGGAAGTAGTCGTTGTTCTCCAGATTGTGGTCGGCCTTGGCTGCTATCACCTTGCGCATCAGCTCTACGGCAGGATTGCCTTTGCGCTTGTAGCGTTGGCGCTTGGGTTTCACCAGCACCTCCTTCAACTCTCGTTCCTCATAGACATCATCCTTCTGACCCCATGCCACAGGGCATAGGGTAATCATGAACAAGAGTAAAAGGAAACGTTGGAGCATCAGCAGGCTTTGAAGCTCATATCCAAGCCCTTGACGCTGTGGGTGAGGGCTCCAACGGAGATGTAGTCGACGCCGCATTCAGCATAGTCGCGCAGGGTGTCGAAGGTGATGCCTCCGCTGGATTCGGTCTCGAAGCGACCGCCAATGAGTTCCACGGCCTTCTTCGTGTCGGCGGGTGTGAAGTTGTCGAGCATGATGCGATCTACGCCGCCAATGGCGAGCACCTGGTTCAGCTCGTCGAAGTTGCGCACCTCGATTTCGATCTTCAGGTCCTTGCCCTTTGCCTTGAGGTATTCGTGGCAACGATGGATGGCATTGGCGATGCCTCCGGAGAAGTCCACGTGGTTGTCCTTCAGGAGTATCATGTCGAAGAGTCCGATGCGATGGTTCACGCCTCCGCCGATCTTCACGGCAGCTTTCTCCAGCATACGCATTCCTGGCGTGGTCTTGCGGGTGTCGAGTACGCGGGTCTTGGTGCCTTCCAGCTTCTTCACGTATTTGTTCGTCATGGTGGCAATGCCGCTCATGCGCTGCATGATGTTGAGCATCAGACGCTCGGTCTGTAACAGGCTCTGTACCTTGCCGGTAACAATCATGGCAACATCACCGGGCTTGACGTGGGCACCGTCCTCGATGAATACCTCCACCTGCATGGTCGGGTCGAAGCGGTGGAATACTTCTTTTGCAATCTCTACTCCGGCGAGGATGCCCTCTTCCTTGATGAGCAGTTTACTCTTTCCCATAGCATCTGCGGGGATGCAGCAAAGGGTGGTGTGGTCGCCGTCTCCAATATCCTCGGCAAAGGCGAGGTCGATGAGGCGGTCGATTAATTCCTTAACGGACTCTCCCCCCGCCCTCCCTGTTAGGGAGGGAGTGGATTGTATTGAAAGATTGTTTTCGTTCATGTCTGTATAAAGTTTATTTATTAATATTTAATGATTTATGTGCTATTCTTGAAAGTTTTCGCTCCCTCCCTAACAGGGAGGGCGGGGGGTGGGTCTACTATTCAAACCTCATTACCCTCGCTGGTTCGATTCGCGATACGAGGAAGGAGGGTAGGATGAGGACGAGCACGGTGATGATGAGTGTGGCCACATTGAGTAGCAGAATCAGGGGCCACGAAATTTGCATGGGAACGACATCGACGTAGTAGGTGGCCGGGTCGAGGTGTACGAGTCCCGTATATTTCTGTAGGAGGGTAAGGCCCACTCCCAAGATGTTTCCTATCAGCAGTCCGCGGCCCACCAGCAATGCGGCGAAGTAGAGGAAGATGAGTTGCAGCTTGCTGTTGGTGGCACCCAGGCTCTTCATCACAGCAATGAAGTTTGTTCGCTCCAGGATGATGATGAGCAGTCCGGCGGTCATCGTGAACAGCGAGAGTCCAATCATCAGTGCAAGAATGACATACACATTGGTGTCCAGCAGCGACAGCCACGAGAAGATTCCAGGATAGAGTTCGCGGATGTTGTGGGTGGAGTAGGTGGCAGAATAGTGGTCCTGCGTGCGATTCATGACAGAAGCCACCTCTGCTGTCACCTCGTCCAGACGGTCGAAGTCGCTGACGGTCAGCTCAGCACCCGTACAGCGGTCGCTTTCCCAACCCGCCAAGTGCTGTGTGGTATAGAGGTCGGTGAACACCCACGTGTTGTCGAACTCCCTCAAGTGGGTCTGGTAGATGCCCACCACATGATAGCGTCTGGCCTTCACCTGTTCGGAGAAGAAATAGGCGAAGACGCGGTCGCCGCAATGCAGGTTTAGTTCGTTGGCGATGAGCTGGGAGATGGCGATTTCATTGTAGGTCGTGTCCTGCTGGAAACGCGGTAGGCGACCCTCGATGATGTGTCGGGACAGGAAGGTGGTGTCGTATTCCTCGGCCACTCCCCGCAGGCTGATGCCCTTGAAGGCCTCGTTGGTCTTTAGCATTCCGGTCTTCATTGTGAAGCGCTGGGCGTGGGCCACACCGGGAATGCGCGACAGCTTATGCAGGAGCAATCCATCGACCACAACAGGCTGTGGCTCGGCGGAGTAGAGACTCTGATAGTTAATGACTTCCACGTGTCCGCCGAATCCTATCACCTTCTCGCGGATTTCGCCTTTGAAGCCAAGGATGATGCTTACCGAGAGAATCATCACCGTCAGTCCTACAGCTACACCCCACATAGCAATCACGACGGCAGGACGCGAGATGCGCCGTGTGTCGTCGCGATGGCCAAAGAGGCGGCGGGCTATGGTGAATTCAACTTTCAACTTTCCTTCCTTCCTGGATAAGCCTCAAGGGCTTTGCGAAGCACGAAGAGGGCTCGGGTGAGGTCTTCTTTCTTCAGAACGTATGCCAGTCGGACTTCATTGCGTCCGAGACCGGGTGTCGTGTAGAAGCCGGCGGCAGGAGCCATCATCACCGTCTCGCCTTCGTAGTCGAAGTCACGCAGGCACCATGCACAGAAGTCTTCGGCATCATCCACTGGCAACTTGGCCACCGTGTAGAAGGCTCCCATGGGAATGGGACTATAGACGCCGGGGATGCGGTTCAGCCCGTCGATGAGGCACTTACGGCGCTCTACGTATTCATCATAGACCTCGCGACCGTATTCTTCGCCGGCATCCAGCGATGCCTCTGCGGCAATCTGTCCGATAAGGGGAGGAGAGAGGCGGGCCTGGCAGAACTTCATCACAGCCTGGCGCACGTCTTTGTTCTTGGTGATAAGTGCCCCGATGCGGATGCCGCATTCCGAATATCGCTTGGAAACGGAATCGATGAGCACCACATTCTGCTCGATGCCTTCAAGATGGCAGGCAGAGATGTAGGGCGAGCCCGTATAGATGAATTCGCGGTACACTTCATCGGAGAAGAGGTAGAGGTCGTACTTCTTCACGAGGTCGCGGATCTGGTTCATCTCGCGGCGGGTATAGAGGTAACCCGTCGGGTTGTTGGGATTACAAATAAGTATCGCGCGCGTGCGTTCATTTATTAATTCCTCAAACTTCTCGACTTTCGGCAACGAAAATCCTTCCTCGATGGTCGTAGTGACCGTGCGGATCACGGCGCCGGCCGAGATGGCGAATGCCATGTAGTTGGCATAGGCGGGTTCGGGCACGATAATCTCATCGCCGGGATTCAGACAGGAGAGGAAAGCGAAGAGCACCGCCTCGGAACCGCCGCTGGTGATGATGATGTCGTCGGCCGTGACATCGATGTTGTATTTTGCGTAGTACGCCACCAGTTTCTCGCGGTAGCTCTTGTAGCCCTGCGAAGGGGAGTACTCGAGGATGGTGCGGTCGATGCCGCGGATGGCGTCGAGAGCTGCCGATGGGGTGGGTAAATCGGGCTGACCGATGTTGAGATGATAGACATGAATGCCACGTGCTTTGGCATCGTTGGCCAAGGGTGCGAGTTTTCGAATTGGAGAAGCCGGCATTTCGTGGCCTCTAACAGATATTTTTGGCATAATATGCGGGTTGGGTTCTTAAAATCGGGTGCAAAGATAAGGTAAATAGATGGATTTATGAAGTGTTTTCACATTTTTTTAGCCAAAAGACTTGCTTGACTGAAAACTTTTGGCTTAATTTGTGCCACGAATATGCAATTTTTAAACGTTTATCCATGGAAATAAGCTCTCTTTCGGGTCTGAAACGCGAAGATTTTCAGTCCACTATCCAAGGCAAGCAAACAGATTTGTTCACGCTTGTCAACAAACAGGGTCATGAAGTAAGTATCACCAACTATGGTGGCGCGCTTGTTGCTATCATGGTTCCTGACAAAAATGGCCGTTTCGGCAACGTTATCCAGGGTCACGACAGCATTAAGGGCGTCGTCGAAAGTCCCGAACCTTTCCTCTCAACGTTAATTGGTCGCTATGGCAACCGCATCTGCAAGGGAAAGTTCCAGCTCGACGGTGTGGCATATCAGCTGCCTGCCATCAACAATGGCCCCAACCACCTGCATGGAGGTCCAACAGGATTTCATGCCCGTGTATGGGACGCTGAGCAGAAGGATGCCAAGACTCTCGTGCTGCACTATCTTTCCGCCGACGGCGAGGAAGGCTACCCCGGCAACCTTGATGTGACGGTCACTTATCGCTGGACAGATGCCGATGAACTCATCATCGAGTACAGCGCCACCACCGACAAGGCTACCATCGTGAACCTCACCAGCCACGGATTCTTCTCTCTCGCTGGCATAGCCAATCCCACTCCCGACATCATGGATCTGCAGTGCTACATCAATGCCGACTTCTTCGTGCCCATTGATGACACCAGTATTCCGACGGGCGAGATCCTTGCTGTCAAGGGCACTCCCTTCGACTTCACGAAAATGCATGCTGTCGGCGACATGATTGATGCTGACGACGAGCAGACACGCAACGGTGCCGGCTACGACCACAGTTTCCTCGTCAACAAGGCCGAGTTCGGTGAACTCTCCTATGCCGCCAAGATCTATGAGCCCAACAGTGGCCGTAGCATGGAGGTCTATACCACCGAGCCCGCCGTTCAGGTTTATACAGACAACTGGGCAACCGGCTATCCCGGCCAGTGCGGCAGCACCTTCCCGCGCCGCTCTGCCATCTGCTTCGAAGCCCAACATGCTCCAGATACTCCCAATCAGACACATCTCCCCACCTGCATTTTGCGTCCGGGCGAGAAGTACTGGCAGAAGACTGTCTATAAATTCGGCACCGATAGCAATCAGGCTGCCAGCGGACTCTCTGCAGAGGCATAACCGAGAAAAAGCAAAACATCTTAAACCAATAAAAAACCAAAAAAACTATGAGTCAAACAAAGAACAATAGCAATCTGGTTGCTATTATCACGATGTGTTTCATCTTTGCGATGATCAGCTTCGTAACAAACATGGGCGCTCCCTTTGGTAACATTTGGGGCTTCCAGTACGACTTTGCCGCTTCGTGGGGCAACTTGATGAACTTCACGGCCTACCTCTTCATGGGTATTCCTTCGGGTATGCTCCTTAAAAAGATTGGCTACAAGAAGACCGCTCTCGCCGCGCTCATCGTAGGTATCGTGGGTCTTGCCCTGCAGTACCTCTCCAGCATCTATGGCGATGACATCAAGGTCAACGAGATGAACGGCCAGCCGATTGCCCTGAATCTCTACATCTATCTGCTCGGCGCCCTCGTTTGCGGTTTCTGCGTCTGCATGCTGAATACCGTCGTCAACCCCATGCTGAATATGCTTGGCGGAGGTGGCAACAAGGGTAACCAGCTCATTCAGATCGGTGGTACACTGAACTCACTCACCGCCACCCTGACTCCTATGCTGGCAGGTATTCTCGTAGGCACCGTCACCAAAGATACCAGTATGTCGGATGTCTCCCCGCTGCTGTTCATCGGAATGGCCGTCTTTGCTATCTCGTTCTGCATCATCTATTTCGTCACAATTCCTGAGCCCAACTTCGGCGACAGCGGTTCGCTGATGGATTCCATGAAGGGTGCTCTCCGTTTCCGTCACCTCATTCTGGGTGTCATCGCCATCTTCTTCTATGTGGGCGTGGAAATCGGTATTCCCATGCATCTGAACTTCTATGTTACCAATATGGGCTTCGAAGGCTCTGCAGCCATCGGCGGTACCCTTGCTGCAAGCTACTGGTTCATGATGCTGATTGGACGTTTCAGTTCCACCTTCATCAGCGGTAAGGTAAGCACCAAGACTCAGATGACCGTTGTCTCCACCGTTGCTATCTGCCTGCTTCTGGCCGCTATCTTCTTGCCTGAAACCGTAGCTACTGAATTCAAGGGTCATGAGATACCTGTTAAGGTATTCTGCCTGGCTGCCTGCGGACTTTGCACCTCCATCATGTGGGGCGGCATCTTCAACCTCTCTGTCGAGGGACTTGGCAAATATACGGAAGCTGCTTCCGGCATCTTTATGATGATGGTCGTTGGCGGTGGTCTCATGCCTTGGTTGCAGGACGTCATTGCCAAAGGCAGCGACACCATCACTTCCTACTGGCTCCAGGTGGCCATGGTCGCCTATATCCTGTTCTTCGCAGTTATCGGTTGCAAGAATGTGAACAAGGATATCCCCGTAGATTAATTATAAACATTAAATATTAAACTAAATCCAGACCCATTGCCCCCATTGGTCTTCCCCGCAGAGAGGGGATATGAGGGGGGCCACACGAATTATGAAACTTACAATTGACGACGTTCGCAGCCGCTTTATCAAGCACTTCGATGGCAGCACAGGAAATGTCTACGCAGCCCCCGGCCGCATCAACCTCATCGGCGAGCACACCGACTACAACAACGGTTTCGTGTTCCCAGGCGCCGTGGAGCAAGGCATGATAGCCGAAATCAAACCCAACGGCACTCGCAACGTGGACGCTTATAGCATCGACCTCAAGGATCGCGTGCAGTTCTCCCTCGACGACGAGCAGGGCCCCAAGGCTACGTGGGCACGTTATATCTTCGGCGTATGCCGTGAGATGATGGCTCTCGGAGTTCCCGTGCAGGGATTCAACACCGCCTTCGCAGGTGATGTGCCCCTCGGTGCAGGTATGAGCTCCAGCGCAGCCCTCGAGAGCTGCTTTGCCTTTGGTCTGAACGACCTCTTCGGCAACAATAAGATTGATCGGCTCGAACTCGCCAAGGTCGGACAGCGTACAGAGCACAAGTACATCGGTGTCAACTGCGGTATTATGGACCAGGCCATCTCTTGCCTCGGCAAGGCTGGCAACCTCATGCGCATGGACTGCCGTAGCGGAGAAGTAGCCTACTTCCCCTGGAACCCCAAGGGCTACAAGCTCGTACTCGTCAACAGCAACGTCAAGCATGCCCTCGTCGGTTCGCCCTACAACGACCGCCGTCTCTCCTGTGAGCGTGCAGCTGCTGCCATCCATGAACTGCATCCCGAGGTCGAGAGCCTGCGCGACGCCAGCTACGAACAGCTCGACGAGGTCAAGGGCAAGATCAGCGAGGAAGACTACAAACGTGCCCGCTATGTCATTGGCGAACGTGAGCGCGTACTTGCCGTCTGCGACGCCCTCGAGAAGGGAGACTACGAGACCGTAGGACAGATGATGTATGAGACCCACTACGGCCTGAGCAAGGAGTATGAGGTCAGCTGCGAAGAGCTCGACTTCCTCAACGACGTGGCCAAGGAGCAGGGCGTCACTGGTTCCCGCATCATGGGCGGCGGCTTCGGCGGTTGCACCATCAACCTCGTTGATGAGCACTACTACGACAGCTTCGTCAAGGCTGTCAAGAAGCAGTTCAAGGATAAGTTCGGCAAGGAACCCGTCATCATCGATGTCGTCATCGGCGACGGTGCCCGCAAGCTCTGCTAATTCTGCTTAGTAACTCCGACACTTCTCTCGTGCCCCGCAAGCCTCACCGCTGCGGGGCATTTTTTATGCAGATTGCATGGTTTTCGATAAAATAATGGAGTCTTTTGCTTGTCTTTAATAGATTTTTCGTACTTTTGTGCCGAAAATAGAATTGAAAACGTAATCTAATAGATGAATAGTATTATGAAAAAGACGGTTGCGTTTGCGCTGTTGGCATCGATAGGGATGCCGATCTTTGCGCAGGACTACTCGCTGACGTCCTCGGGTGTGGTGACAGAAATCACGTTCTACTCACCAGAGATTGTACGGGTTACGAAGTATCAGGCTTCGGATGCGTTTGGAAAGACGGATCCGAAGGTGGTGGTGACAATGAAGCCGCAATCGGTGAATCCCACGCTGCTGGAAGGTAGCAAGACAGATACACTGCTGACAGACAAGGTGATGGTAACCTGTACCAAGCAGACGGGTGTGCTCAGTTTCTTCCGCCCCGACGGCACCGCACTCATCAAGGAGCGCACAAAGGCCACTTTCACCAAGCGTACCTCGCATACCATTGATCCCTACACCGTTTCACAGTCTTTCAAGCTCTCCACAGGCGAGGCCATCTACGGCTTCGGACAGGTGCAGGACGGCAGCTTGAATCATCGCAATAAAAGCTACAGCCACATGATTCAGAACAATATGTCGGTGTGGATTCCTTTTTTCCATTCCACCCGTGGCTATGGGTTGTACTGGGATTTGTATGGCCCTTGTGACTTTAGCGATAACTCTTCGACGGGTGCCACGTTTACGACAGAGGCGGCTCATGCCGTTGATTACTATGTGCTTGTGGGTGACGAGAATGACGGCGACGATGTGGTTCGACGTGTGCGCGAACTGACGGGTAAGGCTACGATGGTGCCGCTGTGGACCTATGGCTATTTCCAGAGCAAGGAACGCTACCAGAGTGCGATGGAGACATTAGGGGTGATGCAGAAATATCGCTCGCTGAATGTGCCTATCGACTGCGTGGTGCAGGATTGGCAATACTGGGGCGACAACAACATGTGGAATGCGATGGAATTTCTGAACTCTCAGTTCAAGAGTGATTATCCGAAGATGATTAACGGACTCCATAACGGTGGCGCTCATCTTCTCATCTCGTTCTGGGCAAACTTTGGACCTGATACCAAGCAATATAAGTACTTCAAGGAGCATAACCAGCTGATGAAGCAGGGTAATGAAATAATGACCACCACTTATCCAGGCAATTCCGGCGTTGCCATCTACAGTCCTTATCAGAAATCTGCCCGCGAGTACTATTGGAAGTGTCTCTGGGAAGGCCTTGTCAGTAAAGGCGTAGATGCCTATTGGGTTGATTCCTCTGAGCCAGACCATTATCAGGGTGGTGAGGATTGGGAGAAAACCAACGATTTCGTTGTGCTGAATAAGGACGACGAGGATAATGCCACCCTGAATCCGCATTCTCTGGAGAGTCAGCATACCTGGCGTTCGATGCGTAATGTTTTTCCACTGATGCATGCCAGTGGAGTTTATGACGGTCATCGTGCACAGAAGGACGAGCTCACAGAATCCAAACGAGTGATGATTATGACCCGTTCTGGCTTTATGGGAATGCAACGCTATGGCGCAGGCACATGGAGCGGCGACATCACGGCTTCGTGGGAGACTCTGGCTAAACAGATTCCGGCTGCACTGAACTATTCTGCCTGCGGCATCCCCAGCTGGAACAGTGACATCGGCGGCTTCTTTAACGGCGCATATCAAGGTCCAGGGCAGGATACGTACAACGAACTCTACTGCCGCTGGATTCAGTTCGGAACCTTCTGCACGATCATGCGCAGTCACGGTTCTGCCACAGATCGTGCTATCTATCAGTTTGGTAAGGAGGGCGAGAGTTACTACGACATCATCAACCGCTACATCCGTCTTCGCTATGCTCTGCTTCCTTATATTTACAGCACGGCTCGAAAGGTGTATGCAGATGATTTTACTTTTATGCGTGCAATGGGCATCGCCTTCCCCTCCGATGCCGCTACTCATGAATTGAAGGATCAGTTCATGTTCGGAAGCGATCTTCTTGTAGCTCCCGTCGTTCAGGAGCAGGCTGCTCAGCGCAGCGTCTATTTGCCTAAAGGGTGCAGTTGGACGGATCTATGGACGGGCGAACAAGTTGAGGGTGGCACTAAGGTGAAGCGCGACGTGAGCCTGGCTGTGATGCCGATCTATGTGCGTCAGGGAACCATCCTTCCTTGGGGACCCGAAGTTCAATATAGCTCTGCAAACAACTGGGACAATCTCGAGATACGCATTTATCCTGGTGCCGACGGACAATTCACGCTCTACGAGGATGATCGTGACAACTACAACTACGAGCAGGGCCAGTATTCTGAGATTCCTTTCACTTGGGACAATGGCACTCAGACGCTCACCATCGGAGCACGCCGAGGAACGTTCGGTAATATGCTCACCAGACGCACCTTCCGCATCGTGCTCGTTGACCCTGCTAACCGATTGGGCTTGGGCCTTCAGCAGTCTGTGCGCTTCAGTAAAGAGGTTGCCTATGACGGCAGTGAGATCTCAGTTCAGATAGATAACGACCACTTGGTGGCCGAGGAACTTGCAGCTGTGCAATCCATACAGGTCAATCCCTCCACGGTGAAACTCTATCTCGGACAGAGCAAAACCATTGCCGTGAAAGCCATGCTTGAAAACGGTTCGTCACAGTTCGTAACCCTCGATGCTATTTGCGAGAGCTCGGATTCGGCTGTGGCCATCTTTCGCGACGGAATCGTCAGAGCTGGTGACCAGGTGGGGCAGGCTGATATCAACATCTCATATACAGACGGAATGGGAACTGAGCACACTGCCACCATCCACGTAGAGGCCTCTATCCCCACGAACCTCTATGTGTGGAAAGCAACCGAATGGTATCGCAACCGCGTCTCTGACCGTTTGTCGGCCTCTGATATTTCGTGCAGCAGCAAGGAAAACACCATCACCATCACCAAGAAAGGCGCACAAAATATCGCCCTCCGTTATAGGGAACAGAAATACATGCAGCCGGGAGTGAAGTACTTCGTGGCTGTTGCTACAGAAGTTTCGAAGAATAAGGATGATTCGCAGCTGTGGCACATCAACGGACGATGGGTCAATATCGTGAATCCCTCAACCGTGAAGACCTTGAAGGACGGACGCATCATGGTCGTCTGGAATATTGACGAGACCCAGGGCTATCAACTGACGGGAGAAACCGTATTCGGCCTTACGTCCACCAATTCACAGGGACGCTCTGTCATCAGCTACGTAGGATTCTCCGCTGATCTGAAGCAGACCGAGAAGGAGCTGAATGATGCGGTAGGCATCTCTGCACTGCACACTTCAACTCATGAAACTCAGTTCATCTATGCTCTTGACGGCACCCCACGCAATCATCTCACTCACGGCTTGAATATTGTCAATATAGGAGGAAAAGTCTCAAAAGTATACAAATAAAAATAATAAAACGAATATGAAGAACCTACGTACATTATGGATGCTCGCCGCCATTCTTTTTGCCGGCCAAATGAACGCGCAGGAGACAGATGCGCGACAGACGGATAATGACCTGTATGCTGCTCTCGGCACGATACCTGCTGCAGATGACACGGTCTATGTCTTCATCGATGATGAGCCTGACGCCCGTATATATTTACCTGCACCGCCCGATACGTCGAGCATGGAGTTCATGGACGACCTGCTGCAGTTCCAATGGGGTAAGACCCAGCGCAATACCCCTCGTGGAGCTCAGGCAAGCCGCGAATCGTTGTGGACCGTTGAGATGATGAGAGTCCTGATGGCAGAAGCGCTTAGCATAGACACCATCAGCGACACGGAGACTCCGGCGCTGGCTCGCCTGTTGGTGAAATCGTTCAATACAGGCAAGCAATCTACACATTCGGCTAAATCAAACGGTTGGCGCACACGTCCTTTCGTGCAGATGAACGATGCCACTTGGGCGCAGTATGACGATGATAATCTGCGCAACAACAGTTCTTATCCCTCTGGTCACTCGGCTTTGGGGTGGTATACAGCATTGACCTTTGCTGAGATGTGGCCGGAACTGCAGGACACAATCCTTCGTCGCGGCTTTCAGTTTGGCGAGAACCGAGTCATTGTCGGCGCTCATTATCAGAGTGATGTGAATGCGGGCTATCTCTGTGCGGCTGCTGCCTTCGCACGTTCACATATCAATCCTGAGTTGCAGAAGGATATCGCTGCAGCCCGTGCAGAATATGCCAAGATGAAGGGCCTGCCAGAGGACTACGACCCTGTGACACCGGCGGATGTACCTCATGGTGAGAGCATCTTAAATAACCCCGTAGATACAGCCAGCTATCGCTATATCAATGACCTGTCGAAGCACTGGGCTGCAAAGGCTCTGCGCAATACAAAACGAGGTGAGCAGGCTGCCCGAGAGGCCGATTACAGCGTGGCAATGATGCTGCAGGTCTATGGTGATGCGCTGGGCATAGAGCTCACTGAGACAGGGGCTCCTGCCATCACCGCCCTGCTGACAGCCACACTGGAAAAGTGCAGCGAGACGGCAGACCGTCTGAAGGTCATCCGTTTCCGCAAGCGTCCCTTTGTGCAGCTGGGAGAACCTTCCTTCGTGCCAGGCGATGAGGAGAAGGAGCGCGGCAAGAGCAGTTTCCCCTCCGGCCACACGAATCTGGGATGGACCACAGCCCTTGTGATGTCGCAGGTGGTACCCGAGTATCCAGAGGAGATTCTGTATCGCGGCTATCAATATGGCTACAACCGTCTCATCGTGGGATATCATTGGGCTACGGATATCGAAGCTACCCGTCAGCTGTCGACAGGGCTCCTGGCACGACTGAATGCCGACCCCGCTTTCAGGGAGTTAGTGGCGAATGCCCGTGCAGAATACTTGAAGATCACAGGACAAGGCACTTCCGTGGGGGCTCCTACAGCCATTCCGGCATCCGTTTCCCGTGCTTATCGGCTGGATGGTACGCCCGCCACGAGCCGCACGCACGGTATCGTCATTCAAAATGGCCAGAAGTTCCTGAGAAAAGAATGAGGTTATGAAGAAAGTGCGCATCACAGCCATCCGTCAGACAACCTATCCTGACCTGATGGTGAAATATGAGAACCCCATCGAACACACTTGCGATGTCTCGATGGGGCAGGAATGGATTTCAGAAAATGGATGCTGTCCAGAGGGAATGTGCCCTGCTGCGTGGTCGTCTATGCGAGAGTTCGTGGAGGCGTTGGCCAAGGGCGAGGGCAACTTCTACGACGGTTGGATGCAGAATCCCATGAGCGCGATGATCAGCTGCAACGACGGCTTCCGTCCCGTCAGCTTCTACATCGAAGCAATCGAACAGTGACGTTTAATAGATTAACTGCGTAATCAGCAGACCTACGAGGGTGCTGACGAAGACACTGACCAGACCTGGCATCATGAAGGAGTGGTTCAGCAGGTATTTACCAATAACGGTGGTGCCTGAGCGGTCGAAGTTCACTGTGGCAATATCACTGGGGTAGTTGGGGATGAAGAAATATCCGTAAACGGAGGGAAGCACGCCAAGCAGCACAGGACCAGGGATGCCGAGAGAGTAGGCGAGGGGGAGCATCGCCACGACGACAGCGCCCTGACTGTTGATGAGCACACTGACGATGAAGAAGGCGAAGGCGATGGCCCAGGGGTACTTGCTGACGATGCCTGCGAGAGCTATCTGCATCTCGTTCATGTAATTGCTGAAATACGTGTCGGCGAGCCAGGCAATACCATAAATAGCCACCACAGCCACCATTCCCGACTGCCAAACAGGGCCTGCCACAGCTTTCTTGGGAGCGGCTTTGCAGAAGATGATCATCAGCGCAGCAGCAGAAATCATGACGATCTGAATGACTACGGTCATGGCCAATGGCTTGTCGAACCATTCTGTCATACCTGTTACGTGAGCCCTGGCTTGTACCAGCTGGTTGGCACTTAAGGTGAGGTTCTCGTCAATGTACATGTCCTGAGAGCCATTAATTGCACGTAGTGTGGTGGTGGAAGGAAGGGCATTCTGGAAGACGGCAAAGAAGACGATGACGAGCAGCGCTCCGAGGAAAATGAATACGGCATTCTTTGCCGACTGGGGAATCTCCTTGTCGAGGGTGGTGGCATTCGAACCGTAGATGTATTTGTACTGTTCAGGATCCTGCAGCTTCTTCTGGAATACGGGATCTTTGTCGAGGTCCTTGCCGCGCTTGTAGGAGCAAAGTGCGGCAGCTGTCAATCCGCACATACAGGCAGGAATGGTGACCATCAGCACCTGGGGAATGGAGATCTCGAAACCATTGGTGTTGGAGATGCTGACAAAGGCCACGACGGCAGCGGCAATGGGTGAGCAGGTGATGCCCACCTGCGAGGCAATGGATGCCACACCGCAGGGACGCTCTGGGCGGATGCCTTTCTTCAGCGCTATGTCGCAGATGATGGGCATGAGGGTATATACCACATGTCCTGTGCCTACAAGAATGGTGAGGAAAAAGGTACAGAATGGAGCGAGAATGGTGATGCGTCCTGGATTCTTGCGCAGCAGCTTCTCCGCCAACTGAATAAGCCAGTCCATGCCTCCTGATGCCTGCAAGATGCCGGCACAGGTGACAGCGGCAATGATGATGTAGATGACGTCAGTGGGAGGTGTGCCTGGTTCCAATCCGAACCCAAGGACGAGGATGGCCAAACCGATACCAGAGATGGCTCCGAGAGCCAGGCTGCCGTAGCGAGAACCGATGTAGAGAGCTGCCAGCACGATAAGCAGCTGTAAGATCATTAGAAACATATTTTAGAAGTCTGTTATTAGTGAGTAAATTGTTTGTTACGAGCTCAACATTTCTTTATTCTGAGGACAAATGTAGTAAAAAGAACGCAAAAATCTACAAAGATTGCACAAACTTATTCATTTATGCCGCCGAAGACAACTATTTTGAGTATTTTTGCGCTGAATTTGTAACAAAGATCATCACTAAAAAGATAAAATTACGGCATTATGGACTATTTACCACAAGATCCCGCCATTTTGGTGTCGAGTGTCAACATGCTTCTTCGCGACGAGGAGTACGATTCGCTGGAAGATTTGTGTAATGCTTTCGACAGAGACATCGAGGAACTGAAGGCGACCCTTTCTGAGCAGGGCTTCGTCTATGTGGAACAGCAGAAGCAGTTCCGCCCCAAGGCACAATGGAATATGAAGAGGATTATCAATCCTTGGCTGAATCGACCTGAGTATAACTGCTTCGGCTGCTGTCCGTCTAATCCTATCGGATTGCATCTGCAGTTCTACGAGGATGGCGATTACATTGTAACTACCTGGAAGCCTGGAACTCATTATCAGGGATGGGTGAATACCCTCCATGGTGGAATCCTGAGTACCCTGATTGATGAAGTCAGCGGGTGGGTGGTCACCCGCAAGCTGCAAACCAGTGGCTACACCGTTCAGCTGAATGTGAAGTTCCGCAAGGCCGTATCGACCGATGAGCCGGAACTAACGATTCGTGCAAAGGTCGCTAAGCAAGTGCGGAATCTGGCGTATATCAATGCCGAAATCACCAATTCGAAAGGCGAAGTCTGCAATGAGGGCGAGGCCGTCTATTTCCTGATGAATCAGGAGAAGGCCAGGGAAATGGGCTTCATGGAATGCGAGGTAGAAAAATGAGCGCCAATCACTATTGACGCTCATATCCATCAGAACCTCTTAGGGTTGAATTGTTTGCCGTAGCCTGATGACCACCCCTGCGCTTCAGGAAACAGGAATCTTATCGATGCGAGCCTGATGACGGCCACCCTCGAAGGCGGTCGTGAAGAACTCGTCGAGACAGGCGGTGGTGGTGGTTTCATCAATGAAGCGGCCGGGGAATACAATGACGTTGGCATCGTTGTGCTGACGGATGAGGTGGGCGATTTCAGGACGCCACACCAGTCCTGCACGAACGCCCTGATGCTTGTTGAGGGTCATGCTGATGCCCTCACCACTGCCGCAGACAGCAATACCTGGATAAACACGACCATCTTCAATAGCTTCGCCCAGCGCGTGGCCGAAGTCGGAGTAGTCACAACTGGCTTCGCTGTTGGTGCCGAAGTCACGATAGACGATGCCGCGCTCTACCAAGTACTTCTTGATGAATTCCTTAAGCGGATAGCCAGCATGGTCGCTGGCTAACCCTACTACTTTGATGTTCATAATAAAAGAACCACCCCCAACCCCTCCCGTGAAGGAGGGGAGAAGGGCTTGCGCTTAAATTAAAGAATAGCTTTTACCTGGTTGTAGACGTTCTCTGCGGTGAAGCCCAGCTTCTCGTCCAGCACCTTGTAGGGAGCGCTGAAGCCGAAGCTCTGGAGACCCCATACCGTACCGTCGGCGCCTACCAGACCTTCGAGGTTCACGGGCAGACCTGCGGTCATACCGAACTTCTTCACACCTGCGGGCAGGATAGCCTGCTGGTAGTCCTTCGGCTGGCTGCGGAACAGACCTTCGGAGGGAACGCTGACGATGCGCACCTTCACGCCGTCCTTGCGCAGGAGCTCTGTGCCAGCCACGAGGGTGCTGACCTCAGAACCGCTGGCGAGCAGGATGACATCGGGATTCTCGTCTGAACCAGCCACGATGTATGCACCCTTGCCAGCCTGAGCATAGTCGTTGCCTGCGGGCAGGTCGGCGATGTTCTGACGGCTGAGAATCAGGGCGGTGGGGCTGTCGGTGTTCTCCATAGCCAGGCGCCATGCAGCGGTGGTCTCCTGTGCGTCGGCAGGACGCAGCACGAGGGTGGAGTTCTTGCCGTGGTGGTTCTTCAGCTTCTCCATCAGGCGGATCTGTGCTTCCTGCTCTACGGGCTCGTGGGTAGGACCGTCCTCACCAACGCGGAAGGCATCGTGCGTCCAGATGAACTTCACAGGCAGCTCCATGAGGGCAGCCATACGTACGGCGGGCTTCATGTAGTCAGAGAATACGAAGAACGTACCGCAAGCGGGGATGACACCGCCGTGCAGAGCCATACCGATGCAGCAGCAAGCCATCGTCAGCTCAGCCACACCAGCCTGGAAGAAGGCACCGCTGAAGTCACCAGCCTTCAGGGCGTGGGTCTTCTTCAGGAAGCCATCGGTCTTGTCGGAGTTCGAGAGGTCGGCAGAAGCGCAGATCATGTTGGGCACCTGCTCGGCAAGTACGCTCAGCACAGCAGCGCTGGCATTACGTGTAGCGTCGCCGCTCTTCTGAGCCACCTTCGTCCAATCCACCTTCGGAGCCTTGCCGCTGAACCATTCAGCCTGTGCGGCAGCCTTCTCAGGATTTGCCTGAGCCCAGGCAGCCTCTTCGGCCTTACGCTCTGCAGCGATAGCCTTCAGTTCCTCAGCACGCTTGGCATATAGAGCCTTTACGTCGTCGAAGATAACAAACGGATTATCAGCATCTCCGCCCAGGTTGGCTATAGTGTTCCTGAAAGCGTCGCCGCCGAGGGGAGCACCATGCGTCTTGCAGTTACGTTCGTAGCTGCTGCCGTCTTCCTTCAGGGCACCCTTACCCATAATGGTCTTACCGATAATGAGGGCGGGCTTGCCCTTCACAGCCTTGGCAGCCTCGATGGCCTTGCGGATCTGTGCGGCGTCGTTGCCGTTAATTTCGAAGACTTCCCAGCCCAGAGCACGATACTTGGCAGCGGTGTCCTCGTTCATCACCTCGGCACACTCTGTGGAGAGCTGGATGTCGTTGGAGTCGTAGAACATCACGACGTTGTCCAGACCCAGGATACCAGCGATGCGGGCAGCGCCCTGAGAGATTTCCTCCTGCACACCGCCGTCGGAGATATAGATGTAGATGGTCTCCTTGTCGAACGTCGGGTTGCCAGTGTGGGCAGCCAGGAACTTGGCAGCGATGGCAGCACCGATACCGAAGGTGTGGCCCTGTCCCAGAGGACCGCTGGTGTTCTCAATGCCACGCTTGGGGTCAGCCTCAGGATGACCGGGGGTGGGAGAACCCCACTGGCGCAGCTGCTGCAGCTCTTCGAGCGAGAACTTGCCGATGAGGGCCAGCTGGCTGTAGAGCATGGGAGCCATGTGACCAGGATCGAGGAAGAAGCGGTCACGGCCTACCCATGTGGGATCTGCGGGGTCGTAGTTCAGGTACTCGCTGTAGAGCACATTGATGAAATCTGCGCCACCCATAGCGCCGCCGGGGTGACCACTCTTGGCCTTTTCGACCATCGACGCAGCCAGAATGCGGATGTTATCTGCTGCGTGGTTCAGTACTTTAATGTCGTTCATGTAACTTGTAAGAATTAGTTTATGTGTAGTGAATATATTTTTTGCGCTGCAAATATACACAAAAAATATGGTACCGTAGCCTTTTCTGACCGTTTTTTTCGTCCTAAGAGTCAAAAAACGGTGTTTTTGCCGAAGAAAGGTAACGATTCTGCACCTCACACCTTGGTGACGATGCGTTTGAAGACTTCGAAATCCGTGTCCAGACGCGATAATTCGTAGTGCTGAAGCGAGAGCGAGAAAGTGCCTCGGATATCGGGCAGGTCAAAGTATGTGCGCAGCAGGCTGGCCAGGTTAAAGGAGAGGCTGTCGCCGCGTCGCATGACTTGCCGGCAGATGGTGGTGAGGTACTCGCGGTCGTGTTCCTCGAAACGCAGCGCCCTCAGCAGCAGGAAGGCAGCGGCGAGGTTGTCTGTCCGCAGCAGGAACTCCACCTGTCGGCGGGGCGGATCAATACCGAAGTCCTGCAGCAGTTTCTCCATCTTCTGCGGGTCGCTGATGACCGGCAGCCACAACAGCAGCAGTTTCTGGCGGTCGAGGGCTCGTTCGGGCGGAGCCAGGGATGCAGACAGCAGCTGAAAACCCTCATCGTCAAGACTCAGAGACCCCTGTTGCAACCTCGGCAGGGCAGCCTTACCCGTGGTGACGGTGAAGGCTTTGGGCTGCCAGAGGATCAGTCCGCGCATGACCTCCCAGAACACGTCGGCAGGAGCTTGGGGCAGCAACCGTTCGCCCAGAAGGTAGCCGGCCGTGCGGAAATGTGCATTGGAGAGCCCTGTGAGGTAGCTCTTCAGCGCTTCCCAGTCGCGTGCTTCAAAGAGCGCCCGCAGACGTTGGAGTAGGAGAGGGTGGTAGTGCTGGTCCATTATTTCTTCAGCAGTTCCAGCGCCTCTGCCGTCGTGATCTGTCGTTCGCCGACGAAGGCGACGATGAAGGCCTCTGGGAAAGTCTCGCGTACCTGCGCGAGTTCATTTTTAATATCCTTATAGCTCTCGCTGCGGCCATAGATGACCTTGAAGCGCTCGCCGGCGGGGATGTAGGTGACGGCTTTGTAGCCTTTCAGCCTGTAGTCGCCCTCCTTCAGCTTGGTGGCGGTATTCATCAGCTGGATGGCAAAGTAGGGCTTGTCGTCCTTCTTCGCGGGCGTCGTTGCGGGTTGCTGGGCAGGTTGCTGTGCTGGCTCCTCGGGCACCACCGTAGGCACGATCTCAGGCACTTCCTTTGCGGGCTCAGGTTCGGGCTCCGGCTCTGCCACGGGCGTTGTCGGAGTCGTGGGCTGTGCTGTTGCCGCTGCGGCGGGAGCCGTTGTCGGTGCAGGCTCTTCCGTTGTTTCCTCCTCATTCAATGCCACGAGGCTGATGGGTGCATAATGCGTGTAGCGCAGGTTGCGCAGGTCGCGCTGTGCTACGCTGCCGCCCTTCGTCAGATCCTGCCATTCCTTCAGCGCCTGACAGATGGCGTCAGCCAGCTCCTGCTGTCCGTCCTTGGAGTTCAGGTATGCCTCCTCGTTGAGGTTCGAGATGAAGCCAATTTCAGTCAGCACACTGGGCATATTCGTGTGTTCACACACATAGAGTTCCCGCTGCTTCACACCTCGGCTGATGGCACGTCCGTGAGCCAGGTACTGACGCTGCAGCAGCAGGGCCAGCAGTTCGCTCTTTCCTGCCTGGGTGCCCTTCATCGGCACGTTGGTGGCGAAGAACGATTCCGTGCCTCGTGCAAACTGGTTCTCGGCGGAGTTCACATGGATGGAAATGAACAGCGCTGCGCCGCGGTTGTTGGCGACGTCGCAACGTTCCTGCAGCGTCAGGTATTTGTCTTTCTCACGGGTGTAGGCCACGCGCACCCCAGGGATGTTCTTCTTGATGAGCCGTCCCAGCTCTTTGGCAACGGCCAGGGTGATATCTTTTTCGCGGGTGAGGCGACCTTCGCAACCCACATCGCGTCCACCATGACCCGCATCGATGACCCAGGTCACTTTCTTGGCTGCCTCCACGTTAAAAAACAACGTCAGGCAGGCAATGAACAGACAAATTTTCTTCATTTTACTCCTTATTTGGCGCAAAGATACTTCTTTCTTTCGAAACTTTGAGAAAAAATCAAAGAAAAAATGTACTTTTGCACTAAAATAACACGAAAAAGCCCATGAGTGACGGTAATTTTAATCGGGCGCTGCTGCCCCACACCCCCTATGCCAGCGGTTTGAAGGCCGGAAAGGCCATGGCAAAGATGAAAGCCCTCGATGTCTTCACCACCTGGCTCCAATCCCATCATCCCGACCTCCCCGCCGACCAACTCCAACCCCTCATCGATGACTTCCGCGAGCGGCTGGAGAAGGCCGTCATTTAGGGGAGCGACCGACAATCTGAAGAAAATGATACTTTGTGACATGTGACTTTGTGACATTAAGGTGTTTCCATAAATCGGGAAAATAGTCAGAGTAGAATATTATAATAATATATACATATATTATTATAAAATATATTTTATCTATTCTGAGCATGTGCATGGTGCTTAATGTCACAAAGTCACATGTCACAAAGTACAAAAACTGGCTCTACACACTCCGGCAAAACGAATTATAGTCTCTGCGACGAGTAACTATAGTTCCTTCGACGAGTAACTATAGTTCCTTCGACAAGTAACTACTACTTCCAACGAGGAGTTGCTACGCCCGCCCGGACATCGCGGTTAGTAGTGTTTCGCGTACGGGCACAAAGAAGCCGCACTGATGATGTGATGAGAACTCCGAGTATAAATGATTTGAGTGCCCACAACCTTTGTAATCTGCCGGCCTCCGTGAAGAGGTTACCCTGATAGGGCGCAGCCCGCCATTGGAATGTAGAACGTTCTCGGTTTTCTTAATATTATTGATGAGTCTCCCGATCTAATCAGTGCGGCTATGTTTTGTTCGCGAAAAATGTCAAAGAACGTTGTTTTTCGAGTGCAAAGATAGGGCGAGCGGCAATTCTTTGCAAATTTTTTTGGAAATAATTTATAAAGTGAGGGTATATTGAAAAGTTTCTGCCCGAAAATTTGCATACGTGGGAGAATTTTGTTTACTTTGACCCGCATTTGGCGTTTTTTAAACTTATGGGAATAGGTTCTTATATCATTCTTGCAGCGGCGTTGCTCCCTGCTGTCATCCTGATGCTGCTGATTCTCCGACGGGATCACGAGCATCCTGAGCCTCCCTCCATGCTGATCAAGGCATTCTTCATGGGCGTGGGGTCTGTGCTTGTCTCGCTGTGTATCTCTTGGCCGTTCGTGAAGTCGGGCATTCTGCCGGAACAGGGCTACACGGATGCTTTCACGGCGGTGTTGTACAGCTTCGGTGCTGCGGCTATTCCTGAGGAGTGTGCGAAACTGCTTATGCTGTGGCTGTTTCTGAGGAAGAACAAGGAGTTCGACGAGCACCTCGACGGCGTGGTGTATGCGGTGTGCGTGGGCCTGGGCTTCGCTGCCACGGAGAATGTGATGTATCTCTTCAATGCGGGCGAGAACTGGCTGGGTACTGCCATTGCCCGCGGGCTGCTGTCGGTACCGGGTCATTTCTTCTTCGCCGTGCTGATGGGTTATTATTACAGCCTGGTTCACTTCGGCCACAACGCGCAGCGCAACCGCATCTTTGTCCTGGCGGCTCCTGTGCTGGCCCACGGCATCTACGACGCGCTGTGCATGGCATCGGAGGTGTCGCCGGGGATGGAGGCGCTGCTGGTGATCTCGCTGCTGCTGTTCTGCAACGAGCTGCGCAAGCTGGGTACGCGCCATATCCGCGAGCTTGTGGAGGCCGACAAGACGTATCGTCATAATATCTGATTCTTTTTTTCGAAGTTTTTTCTTTTTTCAGGGTCACCGATTGCTGCCTTCTGACATCAACACATGAAAATGCTCACCCAACCGATGAAGAAATGGACTGACATAGAAATGGTTGAAGCCGTGGCGCGGCACGATGTGGCCATGATGGAGCGCTTCTACCGCGACAGCAAGGCTTACTTCCGCTGCCATGCAGGTGCTTTCTTCCTGCACGACGACCAGCTGGACGACATCTTCCAGGAGGCGATGGTTCATCTGTGGCGAGAGATAGAGACGCGGCGCATCGAAGTGTGCGACGGGGTGCTCTGCCGCCAGGTGGAGGGTCAGGCCGAGCCGATGACCAGTAATCTCTTCACGTTCCTGCTGGCGATAGCCAAGCGTAAGCACTGGGAACAGCTGCGCAAGGATTCGCGCCTGCAGCTGACCGACGAGCCTGCCGTGCTCGACGCCCTGGACCGCAGCCGCTTGAGCGACGACGACACCGAGGTGAAGGAGCTGCAGGAGACGCGTGAGGGCATTGTGGCTGATGCCGTGCTCGGCATGAGTGATCGCTGCCGTCAGATCCTGACACTCTTCTATTACGAGCAGCGTTCGCTGGACGAGATCCTGGCCCTGCGCAGCGAGAACACCTCGAAGGTGGGGCTGAAGACCAGCAAGTACAAATGCATGCAGCGGTTGAGGGAACAGGTGAAGGAGCGCTTCGCACGTCTGCACCTGAGCATCTGAGAGAGTAACAACGTAAGAGAAACGACTAACGAAAAAAAGGAGTAACAGAATGAAAGACATTTACACACCCGAAGAGACACCCGAGCGCTTGGATGCACTCGATGAACTTATTGTCCAGGAGCTGGGCAAGCAGCAGCAGTTGCGCGATATGATGAAGCAGTGGGACGGCGAACAGCTGGCCGTGGATTGCGAACAGGTTGCCGAAGAGAAACGCCGTCGTGCCCGCCGCCTGCGCCTGATGCCCATCATCTCCAACATCCTCTCCGTGGCTGCCCTGATGACGTTCGGCTTCATCCTTCAGGCACTGATTCCGAAGAATGCCGTGACGACCATCACCAACGGTACGACCACCGACATCTGTCCCGTCATAGAGCATGTGGTGGGAGGGCCCGCAGACAATACGAGTCCGCAAGCAGTGCCTGCAGACTCGCTGAATTATTGAGGCAGAGGGAACTGCCGTCAGAATCTTACCTTCCGATTGCCGATGACATAGATGCGACCGCGTTGGATCTGGGAGGGATTGACCCGTACGCCGTCCAGGGTATAGATGCCTTGGGCGGCTTTCTTTGTGTCGCGCAGGGAGGCGATGCCGTCGGTCAGTGCGGCAATCTGTGCGATGTCGTCGGCGCTGAGGGAGTAGTTGTAGATGCGCACATCGTCCACCATGCCCTTCAGCAGCGGGTCGGCAGCGAACTGGCTGCGGCCGATGTAGTTGTAGATGGGGCAGAAGTCAGCGGGGCGCGTCTGGATGATGGTGTTGCGTGCCACCTGCTGGCCGTCGAAGAAGACGGTGATGGCTTCAGCATCGAAGGTGACAGCGACGTGGCGCCAGGTGTCATTGCCGAAGTCGCCGCTGATGTTGATGTACTGCTCCCTGTCGCCGTTCTTGATGGCCAGGCGCGCTGTGGAACTGCCCTTGGGAGTCAGGAAGACGTAGTGGTTGTCGTCGAGTCCGAAGTCAAAGATGCGCTGCCAGATGGACTCACCCTGCCAGTTGACCCAGAGGGCGATGGTCAGCTCCTGAGAGCTGGCGACGGTGGCTGGCAGCTGCAGGAACTGGCTGGAGCCGTCGAATACGAGGGCGTTGTCGAGCTTGCCTGCAGCGAACTGCTGGGTGCCGTAGGGGGCGCCGTGGTTGCCGTTGCGGGTGGCATCGAAGAGGTCGTTGTCGAAGGGCAGGCGGCAGATGCAGGTCTGGCTCTGAGCAACGGTGGCTGATACCACATTGCTGGCAGCGGAGCGGTTCTGGCTCTGGTCAACGGCCTTCACGCGGTAGAAGTATGCGGTAGCGGGCGCGGCGGTGTTGTCGATGTATTCGTTCGAGGGAACGCTGTTGTGAATGGTGTACCACGTCTGCTGGTCGGTGCTGCGCTGAATGATGTAATGGTCGAGATCCAGGTCCTCAGGAGCCTGCCAGGTGAGATGGACGCTGGCGCTGTGGGTTGTGGCCTGCAGGGTCGTAGGTTCGGCAGGTGCTGTGCTGTCGTAGGTCACCTCGGCAGGCAGCAGACGCCATTGCTGGTAGATGGAGCCGTCGGGCTTGCCCTGACAGAGCGTGCGGTGGTTGGCTTTCATCGTGATCTCGTTGGCGGTGGGGGTGACCTCGATGCACCAGGCGCTGTGGCGGCTGCGGATGTAGAACCATCCGTCCTCGACGTATTCGAAGTACCACTGTTCGTTGGTGCCCACGCCACCACGATAGCCGATGAGCGAGCCGCGGTCCTCGAGGCTCCAGTTCTTGATATCGATGAGCAGGGTCGTGTCGCTGGCGTTCATGATCTTATAGTAGCTGAAGTCCTCGCCAGAGCGCGGGCCGATGGGGCGGATGATCCACGACTGCTTGGAGGCGGCCTTGCCGGTGGCGAAGCTTTCCTGGGTCATGGGATTGCCATTGGTGAGCATGTTGTTGTTCATGGATATGACGCGTCCGCTGCCGCGGTTCACCAGGCGGTAGGTCGTCGGCACGGTGGGCAGGGCGGGCATGATGTCCTCGCCGTCCTGAATGACCACACAGGTCTCGGCATTGGTCTGTCCTTGCTGGTAGCCCGTGCCGCCAGGGAGGTACATCATGTATTCGCGAGTGGGGCCAAGGCCGTTGTAGAAGACGTCGTGGTCGGTGGCGGTGAGGCGGTAGGTGGTGGGATAGGCCTGGCGCTCGCTGGTGCCTCCGAAGGCTTCGACGAGTCCGTTGGGATGGCGGTAGATGCCTGCTGCCGTCCAGTTGTTGCGATGCTCGGCATAGGCAAGGCGATTGCCGCGGCTGGCTTTCATGAACTGGCTGCGGGTGTGGTCGCAGGTGCCCCACCAGATGCCTTTCGTAAGGCCGTACTCTGAGCCTACCATGCACTCCATGGTGTTGTGGAGCTCGTCGCCCACACCCACCTTGCCGTCCTTGGCCACCGTCTGGTAGAACTTGGCAAAATTGTCGAAGGAGCCTGCGAGCTGGTGGGTGTTGCCCTCGTCGAGGTATTTCTTGCTTGCGGTGTACCAGCTGAGGGCCTGGTCGTTGTTCAGGGTGTTGCCGCCGCAGAGGAGGATGTCCTTGAACTCTTCCTTGTAGGCTTCGTCCTCGCGGAATTTCTTGCAGATGGCGGTGAAGTCGTTCTTCGTGCCCTGATGCCAGGCGGTATAGTCAGGCTCGTTGAAGGGCGAGACGCTGACGACCTTAAGGCCATTGTCCTCCACATAGCGCTTGGTGAGGGCTATCAGTTCACACCAGCGGGTGGCCTGAGTGATGCTGTTGCTGCTGCGATACCAGTTGGTGACCTGCTCGAGGGTGCCTTCCATCTGGTCGGAGTTGAGGTTGATGCCGGCGTTGGGAGCGTGTTTCTTCACGATGGCAATGCGTTCGTTCAGCTTCTGCTTCTGGGCATTGGTGAGCGAGCCGTCGAGGGCCTCGGTATTCGTCGTCTGGAAACTCAGACGGATGATGTCTATTAGCTCCTGACCGGCGAAGTTCACACCGCGTTGGACGTTGCCTTCGCTGAGCCATGCGAGGTCCAGGCCCCACGTGATATCGGGCAGCTTGGTGCCTTCGTCGCTGATGCGATAGGGTACGGTGACGCAGTCCTTGGTAATAGGAGAGGGCTGTGTAGCACTGGCTCCAGAGGTCTGTGCAAAACTTCCGGCGGAGGCTGTGAGGAGTACGGTTACGAAGATAAGTCGTTTCATAGGACAGCAATTAGGGAGTTCGTTAGTTAGAAGAAAAGCCTCGCCACGTTGTTACTGTGACAAGGCTTTTTCTCCTTTTTGTGGAGGTGCCTAGCAGATTCGAACTGCTGTAGACGGTTTTGCAGACCGTTGACTAAGCCACTCATCCAAGGCACCATTTCTGATTAGCGAGTGCAAAGGTACGGCTTTTTTTTGAATCCGCAAGCATTTTGCACAACTTTTTTTCATTTTTCGCGTTATTTATATAGAGAAGCGTACTAAAACGCCCTGTTTTTCGTAATATGGAGCTTATAGAAAGAATCAAAAATACCCTTCCAGCATCGCTGGCGGAGGATGCCAAGCTGCTGGTGGCGCTCTCTGGCGGAGCCGACAGCGTCTGCCTGTTGCTGGCGTTGCACGAGCTGGGTTATCAGGTCGAAGCCTTGCATTGTAATTTCGAGTTGCGCGGCGTGGAGAGCGACGGCGACGAGGCATTCTGCCGCCGCCTGTGCCGCTCGAAGGGGATAGCTCTCTCTGTCCGCCATTTCCGCACCCGCAGCTATGCCACCCGTCAGGGGCTGAGCATTGAGATGGCAGCGCGCCGCCTGCGTTACGAATGGTTTGGAGAGATGTGCCGCCAGCGGGGTGCTGCCGGCGTGTGTGTGGCTCATCATCGCGACGACAATATCGAGACGCTGTTCCTGAATCTCGTCCGCGGCACCGGGTTACATGGCTTGACGGGGATGCAGACGATGAGTGTGCAGGAGGGAGTGGTCATCCTGAGGCCGCTGCTGGAAGTATCGCGGTCGGAGATTGAGGCCTGGTTGCAGGAGCGCGATCAGAAGTGGTGCACAGACAGCACGAACCTGCAGGAGGATGCCGCTTTGCGCAACCTCGTACGCCTTCGTCTGATGCCTATTTTAGATAAGATGAACGCGCGCGCGAAGGAGAATATCTCAGGTGACATCCAACGGCTGGAGGAGGCAGAGCGTCTCTATGACGAGGCTGTGAGCCAGGCGCTGAGCGATCTGGTGAGCGCAGAAGGGAGTATGGACATCGCCCGGCTGAAGGCGTCTGTGGCACCTCGGACGCTGCTTCAAGAATGGCTTCATCCATTAGGATTCAATTCAAAACAAATCAGTGAGATATACGATGGCCTTGATGGCTCTTCCGGCAGCGTTTGGGCGAGCCCTACACATCGCTTGCTTCGCGACCGGGGACGCCTGCTTCTGGAAGCCACGATGCCTCCTCTGAGCAGCGATGAACAGGTGATGCCGCTGGGCGGTTTGTTCACGGCTCTTTCTGGCAAACGGCTGCTGATTCGCCGACAGGTTGTGAACGCTTCGACGTTTGTCATTCCACGCGATCCCTCCATCGCCTGTTTCGATATCGAGAAACTGTCGTTCCCGCTGACCATACGTCCCGTTCGTGAGGGCGACCGCATGCATCCCTTTGGTCTCGACGGCACACGACTCGTCAGCGATATGATGACAGACAAAAAACTGTCGCTCTTCGAAAAAGAACGGCAGCTGGTGGTGTTGAGCGGCGAGAAAATTGTCTGGTTGGTGGGGCAGCGTGTGGCAGCAAATTTCGAGGTGGATGACCACACGCGTCATGTAATGTCGATCCACGTTCTCTGAGCGACAGACGGGACTCGAACCCGCGACCCTCGGCTTGGGAAGCCAATGCTCTACCAACTGAGCTACTATCGCATAGAAATTGACTTTTTCGGTGATTTTCGCTGCAAAGGTACGTCTTTTGGGGCGAAAATGCAAATTTCTTGTCGATTTTTTTGCTCATAAGCCGCGCTTTGCCTACCTTTGTGCTCAGAAATCTGTAAAAAGCCATGACTATAGCCATTGTTTCGCTCATTATCATCGCTTATCTGCTGATAGCGAATGAGCACATCACACGTATTAACAAGGCCACGATTGCCATGTTCACGGGTGTCGTTGTGTGGATTCTCTACATGAGTACCGCCACCTCTTTCACCCTGAAGATGCACGGCGTGGAATTTAATCTCTTCAGCCAGGGGATGGAGCAGACGTCGGAGTTGGTGAAGAAGTTCATCGCCTCGCATGTCTTCATCCGCTATGGTGCAGACCTCTGCGGCATCGTACTCTATCTGTTGGCGACGATGAATATCGTGAGTGTGCTGAGCACCAATGGCTGTTTCGATTTCATCACCAATCTGGTACGTGCCCGAAACAGTCGTCGTATCCTCTGGGGATTGGTGGGTTTCACGTGTCTGATCAGTGTGAACCTTGATAACCTGACGACGACGGTGCTGATGTTGCTCATCATGCGACGTATCGTCCAGCAGACGCGCTGGCGAATGTGGATAGGCTCGGCCATTGTCATTGCTGCCAACTGCGGTGGTGCCGTCACCGTCATCGGAGACATCACCTCGCTCTTCGTATGGACGAAGGGAGCCATCACCCCTACAGATTTCACGGCTGCCCTCATCCTGCCTGCCCTCGTGGCCACCGTCGTTCCTACGGCACTCATCGCCCGTGTCCTGCCCGAACATATTGAGATTGTTCGTCCTACGGTGCTTTATCGCGGCGACCAGTCGACGTTGAAAGTGTGGCAGCAGGTGGTGTTGCTCGTGGTGGGCTTGGGCGGATTGTGGTTCATCCCTACGTTCCACCGTATCACCCTCTTGCCTCCGTTCCTGGGAGCGCTGTGTGTGCTGGGAGTGCTGTGGGTGCTGCATGAGATTATGAACCATCGGCGCATCATGACCGACCAGCCTCTGACCGACCGTACCGACCGCCAGTTCCAGTTCGCTGCCCTGCAGACCATCATGTATTTCGTGGGTATCTTCCTCTGTGTCAGTGCATGTATCGAGACGGGCATCATGGCCAGCATCCAGACGTGGTGCGACGAGTGGATTCACAACATCTATATCATGAGCATCGCCATGGGTGCCATCAGTGCCTTCCTCGATAACATCGCGGTGGTGCTGACGGCTATCAATATCTATCCAGTGGCTGAGGATATTTCGGCTCTCTCGCCAACCCTCGATCCAGAGTATGCACAGGCTTTCCTGCAGAACGGACAATACTGGCACCTCATCATCTACAGTGGTTGCGTGGCTGGTTGCCTGCTGCCTATTGGCAACGTCTGCGGCTACTCGCTGATGAAGGCTGAGGAAGTCAGCATCAGCTGGTATGTGCGCCACATCATGCCCAAGGTGCTGGTGGGCTGGCTCCTGGGCCTCGGAGTGTATTTCCTCGTGGATCTCTGGCTCCGATAACTTCCTCAGAAAACTCTCTTTTCGCAGTACATAGAACATTCCTCCAACCCTCATAGAAGATACACATGAAGCCCTTAGCAGAACGCATGCGCCCCACAACACTCGATGGCTACATCGGTCAGCAGCACCTCGTAGGAGAGGGAGCTGTCTTGCGACGGATGATAGAATCGGGGCGTGTGGCTTCGTTCATCCTCTGGGGGCCTCCAGGAGTGGGGAAGACGACGTTGGCACAGATCATTGCCCACACGTTGGAGACGCCGTTCTATACGCTTTCGGCAGTGACTTCGGGCGTGAAAGAAGTGCGTGAGGTCATCGACCGCGCCAAGAGCGGACGTTTCTTCTCGCAGGTGAGTCCCATCCTCTTCATCGATGAGATCCACCGTTTCTCCAAGTCTCAGCAGGATTCGTTGCTGGGGGCTGTGGAGCAGGGTGTGGTGACGCTCATCGGTGCCACCACAGAGAATCCTTCCTTCGAAGTCATCCGTCCGCTGCTCTCCCGCTGTGCGGTCTATGTCCTGAAATCCTTAGGCAAGGACGACCTCCTGCAGCTCATGAACCGTGCGCTGAGGGAAGATATCGTACTCAGGGAGAAGAAGATAGAGGTGAAGGAGACGGGGGCAATACTGCGCTACAGCGGAGGCGATGCCCGCAAGCTCCTGAACATCTTGGAACTCGTCACCGATACAGATTCCGCAGACGAAGAAATCGTCATTACCGACCAGCTCGTCAGCGAACGCCTGCAGCAGAATCCTTTGGCTTACGACAAAGACGGCGAGATGCACTACGATATTATCTCTGCCTTTATCAAGAGCATTCGTGGCAGCGATCCCGACGGAGCCATCTACTGGTTGGCACGCATGATAGAGGGTGGGGAAGACCCTGCCTTCATAGCACGACGACTGGTCATCTCTGCGTCTGAGGATATAGGATTGGCCAATCCCAATGCCCTGCTGCTGGCCAACGCCGCCTTCGATGTAGTGCAGAAGATCGGATGGCCCGAGGGACGCATACCGCTGGCAGAAGCCACCGTGTATCTCGCCACCTCGCCGAAGAGCAATTCGGCATATATGGCCATCAACGATGCGATGGGTTTCGTGCGCCAGACGGGCAACCAACCTGTGCCCCTGCACTTGCGCAATGCTCCCACACAGCTGATGCAGGAGCTGGGCTACTCTGAGGGATACAAGTATGCGCATGACTACGAAGGTAATTTCGTGGAACAGCAGTTCCTGCCCGACGGCATCACCCAACGCTTCTGGCATGCTCAATCCAACGCCCAGGAGGACAAACTCAAGGCGCGGATGGTGCAGCTGTGGGGGAAGAGGTATGAAAATTGAAAATTCTTCAAGCGTGCGCTCGACCTTGTCGCTTGATACTTCAAGAAACTCGCAAGGCGCCGAGCGGAGATATTGATAATTGATATTTTGAAGCAGCGAGTGCCTTCAAATGGCCAAGCCGAAACAAAAGTCAGCAAAGCTAAAAATAGAAAGGATGAAAAGATATAGACTAATGAATAAGACATTGAAAACCACACTGCTGATGCTGCCTCTGCTGATGGTAGCTTGCACATCCGATAAAAAAACCAATGAGTCGGAGACTCCTGACTACACGGTGTATGTCAATCCCTTCATCGGCACACAAACCGATGAGACGGGGGCACTCAGCGGCAGCACCTTCCCAGGAGCCACGATGCCTCAGGGAATGGTACAGCTCTGTCCTGAAACCGAACAGATGGTGACGTGGGATCCCTGTTGTGGTTATGACTACAATAAGGATAAGATTTATGGCTTCACCCATACGCATCTGAGCGGTACGGGCTGCACGGATCTCATTGATGTCAGCCTGATGCCCGTGGGTGGCGAGGTGACTCCCGACCAGCTGCGAGCTGCCGACTTTAGCCAGCATTTCACCCATCAGGCAGAAGCAGCACGCCCAGGTTACTATATGGTTGACTTGCAGGAGAGTGGCGTGAAGGTGGAACTATCGGCTACCACCCGCACCGGCATTCATCGCTACACCTTCCCTGAGGGGCAGCCACAGACAGTGGTGCTGGATCTTGACCGTGGCACCTATCGTGGCGAGGCTTACTACACGGGGCGTCGCACCTATGATATCATTCAGAGCCAGCTCCGTCTTGTTGATGACCACACGGTGGAGGGCTACCGCGTCATCACGGGTTGGGCGAAGCTGCGTAAGGTTTACTTCCGTGCCGAGTTCTCGCGTTCTTTCAACCAGCATCTCCTGATGGATGGTGGCCGCAATGCAGGTGGTAGCGATGTGATTAACGGTCGTTGCCTGCGCACTGCGCTCAGCTTTGATCCTGCCGAGGGAAAGGAACTGACGGTGAAGGTTGCGATCTCGCCGGTAGATAACGACGGCGCCCGCAAGAACCTGGCAGCGGAGGCCACTGGGTGGGATTTCGACAGCTATGTTCAGGCGGCTCATGATGCATGGCAGCAGGAGCTCAGCCGCATAGACATCGAAGGTACCGACGAGCAGAAGACCATCTTCTATACCGGCCTCTACCACGTGCTGATGCAGCCGAATACGATGAGCGACGTCGATGGTCGCTACATGGATACAAACTTCGAAATCAAGCAGATGCCTGCGGGTCAGACGTATCACAGTACCTTCAGTCTCTGGGATACCTTCCGTGCGGCTCATCCGTTATACACGCTCATCGCTCCTGATGTGGCGGCACAGTTCGTCCGCGATATGATTCTGCACCACCAGACCTATGGCTACTTGCCCATCTGGGATCTCTGGGGGCAGGACAACTATTGTATGATAGGCAACCATGCCATCCCCGTAGTGGCTGATGCCATCCTCGCTGAGCTGCCTGGCATTGATGTGGAGGCGGCGTATCAGGCCATGGTAGAGAGCAGCACGCGCAGTCATCCCAATTCGCCCTTCGAGGTGTGGGAGCAGTATGGCTATCTGCCTCAGACATTGCAGGGTACCAGCGTTAGCATCACTCTCGAACAATGCTTCGACGATGCTTGTGTGGCTGCTGTCGCCAAGAAGCTGGGACGCACGGAAGACTACGAACGCTTCTATCGCCGCAGCATGTTCTACAAGAATCTCTTCGATCCGGAAACAGGATTCTTCCGTCCAAAGGATGAGAACGGCGCATGGATAGAGGGCTTCGACCCGCTGAGCTACGAGCAGCCCTGCTTCGTTGAAGGCAATGCCTGGCAGTATATGTGGTTCGTACCCCACGATCCTCAGGGACTCATCGACCTCTTCGGCAGCAAGGAGGCCTTCCTCCAGAAACTCGACGAGAACTTCAGCCTCACAGCCACTAGCGGAGAAATCAACGGCAATGCCAGCGGCTTCATCGGACAGTATGCCCACGGCAACGAGCCCAGCCATCACACCGTTTACCTCTATAACTTCGCTGGCAAACCAGAGCGCACGCAAGAGCTGGTGGAGCAGGTGCGTAGCGAGTTCTACCGTGCCACTCCCTGTGGCTATGCGGGCAATGACGACTGTGGGCAGATGTCGGCTTGGTACATCTTCTCAGCCCTCGGCTTCTATCCTTTCCACGCCGGCAGTGCAGAGTATGTTCTGGGTACGCCGCTGTTTACGAAGGCTACCCTCCACCTTGCTGGCGGCAAGGATTTCACCATCTCCGCCCCCAACAAAACTCCCGATCGCATTCATGTAAAGTCCGTTCTCCTCAACGGTCAGCCCCTCGATGGCTTCACCATCACCCATCAGCAGCTGATGGCCGGCGGCACTCTGGAGTTCGAGATGCAGTAATACATCATCCCCTTTACGTATATACATCAACCCCTTTACGTATATACATCAACCCCTTTACGTATATACATCAACCCCTTTACGTATATACATAATCCTCCATACGTATATACATAAATCACTTTACGTATATTCATAAGAGCGCTCACGTATATACATGAAATAGCTCGCCTTGGTAGGAGGCGAGCTATTTGCTTATTGATAAGGGGCTTTTATTATGCGCGCGTATAGTTAAATAATGTGTATTTTTCGCTGCTCGTGCGGGGAGTTTCGGAAATTGTTTGTAACTTTGCGGCAAAACTTAGTAGAATTGAGCTATGAGAAAAAGTATTGTGAGGCTGTTTATGATGGCAGCGGCGAAGACTGCGGCTATGGCTGCGACGATGGTTGTAGCTATGGCTACGGCATTGCCGATGCAGGCACAGAGCTATGTTCCCTGGACGAAGGGCGCCTTCGAGACGGGGCAGTATAGGAACGTGTTCGTGGACATGGGCTACAGCCCTGAAGCGGTGGACGCGAAGCTGCGGGAAGTGTTCGACGACGTGTTCCGCGGGCCGAACAAGGTGTACTTCGAGGTGGGCGACACGATGGCCTACGTCAGCGACATCAAGAACCACGATGCGCGCACGGAGGGCATGTCCTATGGCCTGATGATTGCGGTGCAGTTCGGCGAGAAGGATATCTTCGACCGGCTGTGGCGCTGGAGCCGTAAGTACATGCAGCATCAGAGTGGCATCCGTGAGGGTTACTTCGCATGGAGCTGCAAGACCGACGGCACGCATAATTCCGACGGTGCGGCGTCTGACGGTGAGCTGTACTTCATCACTGCGCTGCTTTTTGCCTCGAACCGCTGGGGCAACGACACGGGCATCAACTATAAGGCCGAGGCACAGCGAATATTGAACTGCATCCAGCCGCGCGAATATACTCCTGAGCCGCGTCCAGCAGGCATGGGAGGTTTCGGAGCCTTTGGCAGACAGCAGCAGGGCCCTCAGAAGATGTATCTCATCGACCCGGAGACGAAGCTGATTACCTTCACTCCCGACGGCTTTGGACAGCGTTTCACCGACCCCTCGTATCATATTCCTGCCTTCTATGAGGTGTGGGCAAAATGGGGCGACGACGGACGTTCGGGGCTATGGATGGAATGTGCCCGCAAGAGCCGTGAATTCCTTCATAAGTGCATCAACGAGCAGACGGGCCTGAATGGCGACCAGTGTCAGTTCGACGGCAGCGAGATGCAGATGCCCCGTTTCCCGGGAATGCCTCAGCGTCCGCAGGGCGAGGCTCCTCGCCGCAATGGCAACAACAACTTCCGCTACGATTCGTGGCGCGTGCCGATGAATATAGCGATGGACTATGAGTGGAGCTGCGCCGACGGCGAGTGGCAGCGGCAGTACGGCGAGAAGATTCAGAACTTCTTTTACTCGCAGGGCATCAATACCTTCGTGGACCAGTACCGCACTGACGGCTCTCTGCCCGAGGGCAATGAGATCCTGCAGGCAGGCGGGTTTCGCAAGCTGCGTCATAGCATAGGGTTGGTCGCCACAACGGCTGCCGCCTCGGTGATGTGTTCCCATTCGAAGAGCAAGGAGTTTGTGGATGCGCTGTGGAATGCGAAGCATGAGCCTTTTGAGGATGGCTACTTCGATGCCTACTACGACGGGCTGCTTCGGCTGTTCGCCTTCATGCATCTGAGCGGGAACTACAGAGTCATTCAATAAATCGGTGAAAGACCAGCGATTATGAAGAACTATCCAGAACTTTTCGAACAAGAGCATTTCTTCTCTCTGTCGCTGTTTTTCTGTCTACTATGGTCTCCTACAAGGCAGGCTTCAATTACTTCTACAAACAGATGAGTGCCAACTACGACTGATAGTATTGTTATGATAAAGATTATACAAGGCAATTTCGAGCAGGGACTGGAGCTGCAGCTGTCCCCGGGTATCAAGGCGGGCTTTCCCTCGCCGGCAGATGACTATAGGATGGACAGCCTGGACTTCAATCGCGACCTGATCCGTCATCCCGAAGCCACGTTCTACGGGCGTGTGTTCGGCGACTCGATGGTAGAGGCTGGCATCAGCGACGGTGATTTCGCGGTCATCGACCGCAGCCTGGAGCCCCACAACGGCGACATCGTGGTAGCCTACGTCAATAATGAGTTCACCATTAAGTACCTGGACCTTACCCACAAGGACGAGGGCTATATCGAACTGCGACCCGCCAACAGCCAGTATCCCACCTTCCGAGTGGATACCAATGATGAGTTCGAGGTGTGGGGAGTGGTGGTGTGGACCATCAAGAACTGGAGGAAAATGTAAAGCAGCCCCCCCTTCAATATTTCAATTTTCAATACCCCCCCAGCGCAGCCTAATTTTCATTTTTCAATTTTCCGCCGTGCGCGAGCCTAATTTTCATTTTTCAATTATTAATTTTCAATTTAATGTACGGTATCATCGATTGCGACAACTGCTACGTCTCCTGCGAGCGCGTCTTTCGGCCCGACCTGAAGGACAAGCCCGTCGTGGTCCTCTCGAACAACGACGGCTGTGTGGTCGCACGCTCACAAGAGGCCAAGGCGATGGGCATTAAGGCCGGAACGCCTTATTACCAGTTGGCTGAGCAGTTCCCTGATGCCAAGATTGCTGTGTTCAGCAGCAACTACGAGCTCTACGGCGAGCTGACCGGGCGTGTGGTGGAAATTATTCGTCAGGAGGCTCCTGCGTTCTTTCGCTACAGCATTGACGAGTGCTTTGTCTATCTCCCCCCCACCGAAGCCCCGACGGAGCTCAAACGCTGGGGCGAACAGCTGCACAAGCGCATCCGGCGCAGTGTAGGCATCCCCGTCAGTATCGGCCTGGCTCCGACCAAGACGCTGGCGAAGATGGCAAGTCATTATGCCAAGAAATATCCTGGCTACCGCCATTGCTGCATCATCGATACCGATGTGAAGCGGCTGAAGGCGCTGCGCCTCTTTCCTATAGGAGATGTGTGGGGGATAGGGCGCCGCTATGCCGCCCGGCTCGAAGCGATGGGGATTCATACCGCCTATGACTTTGCACTGCATCCCGAGTCGTGGGTGCGCGCCACGTTCAACAACGTGGTCATCCTCCGCACCTGGAAGGAGCTGAACGGCGAGGACTGCGTGCCGAATGAGGAGATGACGAAGAAGAAGTCCATCTGCACCAGCCGTTCTTTCCCGGGAATGATTACGGATCTCGACGGCCTGCGCACACATGTCTCGAACTATGCCGCAAGGTGTGCCGAGAAGCTGCGGCGCCAGGGTACGGTGGCGTCCATCGTCAGTGTATTCCTGTATACCAACGCCTTTCGCGAGGACTTGCCGCAGTACGAGAGCTACCAGGAACTGCGTCTGCTCACGCCCACCAACAGCACCTCGGATATCGTTCGGAAAGCAAATGAGTTGCTGGCGCAGCTCTACCGTCCGGGCTATCACTATAAGAAAGCGGGAGTCATTGTGATGGGTATCGGTCCCGATTCGCCCGTGCAGCAGGATCTCTTCGACACCCAAGCCGAGCAGTTCCAGAAGATGCGACGTCTGGATGCCGTCATCGATCGCATCAATAAAACCAACGGTTCGGAGACGGTGCTCCTGGGCGCCCAACAGTTCCTGGGCAGCGACGGACGTGTGGTGACCTTCGCCAATGCCATCAAGCACGATTTCCGCAGCAAGAATCCAACCACGCGGTGGAGTGATATCATTGCATTGAAATAGACAACAATAAATAATAACCCCCAAAAACAAGTACGACAATGAAGGACTTCAATTACTATGCACCGACAGAAGTGGTGTTCGGTCAGGAGAGTGAGGAGCAGGTGGCTGCTCTCGTAAAGAAATATGGTGGCACGAAGGTGCTGGTACACTACGGCGGTCAGAGTGCGGTGCGCTCGGGGCTGCTCGATAAACTCTGCAGCCTGCTCAAGGAGGGCGGTGTGCCCTATGTCTGTCTCGGCGGCGTGGTGCCTAACCCCCGTCTGTCGCTGGCACATCAGGGCATAGAGCTCTGTCGCAAGGAAGGCGTGGACTTCATCCTTGCCGTAGGCGGTGGCAGTGTCATTGACTCTGCGAAGTGCATTGCCTATGGCGTCTGCTTAGAGGGTGAAGTCTGGGACCTGTATCTCGGCAAGGCTGAGCCTAAGACCATGCTTCCCATAGGGTGTGTGCTGACTATCCCTGCTGCCGGCAGCGAGATGAGCGAGGCCAGTGTGATTACCAACGAAGATGGCGGCATCAAGCTCGGCTACTCGAATAATCTGTCGCGTCCGAAGTTTGCCATCATGAACCCCTGCCGCACCTTTACCCTGCCTCCTTATCAGACGGCCGCTGGTGTGACGGATATGATGATGCACACCATGGAGCGTTACTTCACCAAAGATGACGATATGGACTTGACGACCGATCTGGCAGAAGCTGTTTTGCGGAGGATGAAGACCGCCGTCTTCGATGTGCTGAAGAATCCCGAGGACTATCGTCAGCGCGCCCAAATCATGTGGGGCGGCAGTGTGGCTCACAACGGACTTACGGGCTGCGGAGTACATGACGACTGGGCTACGCATCAGCTGGAGCATGAACTGAGCGGTATGTTCGACGTGACGCACGGTGCTGGCCTTGCAGCCGTGTGGCCCAGCTGGGCTCGCTATGTGATGCACGAGAACCTGTCGCGTTTCGTCCGCTTCGCCGTGAATGTGATGGATGTGCCCAACGACTTCTCCGACCCAGAGGCTACGGCCCTGAAGGGCATTGAGGCCATGGAACGCTTCTACCACGCTATCGGGATGCCCACCACCATCAAGGAGCTCATAGGCCGCGAGATTACTGACGCCGAAATCAAAGAGATGACGCGCAAGTGCAGTCAGGACGGTGCCCGCAATATCGGAGCCCTGAAGGTGCTCAAGGCTGAGGATATGGAGGCAATTTATCAGATGGCAAAGTAACGTGTTAATTGTTAATGTGTTAATTGTTAATGTGTTAATTGTTAATGTGTTAATTGTTAATTGTTAATGTGTTAATTGTTAATTGTTAATGTGTTAATTGTTAATGTGTTAATTGTTAATGTGTTAATTGTTCATTGTTCACATGTATTTTGGCGAACTGATTTCGATAGGTGTCGCCTGCTCATGGACGGCAACGGCACTGCTGAGTGAATATGGCAGCAAGCGCCTGGGAAACCTCACACTGAACGTGATGAGGATGGCTCTGGCACTGCTGTTTTCGCTGGTGCTGTTCGTGGTGGCTACTGGAAGTCTTTTACCGTCGGGCGCCACGGACGCAGCCATAGGCTGGATGCTGCTGTCAGGACTCGTAGGTTATGTTATCGGCGATTTCTGCCTGTTTCAGTGCTACATCCTCATCGGTTCGCGCTACGGTCAGCTCTTCATGACGCTGGCTCCGTTGGCTGCGGCGCTGATGGCCTGGGTTACGCTCGGTCAGCAGATGACGCTGATGAGTGTGGCGGCAATGCTGATAACGTTGTTCGGTATTGGCATCTCTGTTCTTGGCCGCGGCGAGCATCACAAGGTGTCGCTGAAGCTGCCCTGGCGCGGAGTACTCTATGCCATCGGTGCCGCTTTGTGTCAGGGAATAGGGTTGGTACTTAGTAAGATAGGAATGGATCATTTCGACCTCGCCGCGGGAATGCCGGAGTGGCTGGTGCCCTTCAGCGCCAACTTCTACCGTTGTCTGGCGGGTGTTGCAGGCTTTTCGCTGCTACTCTTCCTGCGCCGGGAGTCCAAGACTTTTCGCCATGCCCTTCACGACAGGAAAGGCGTGACGGTGGCCATTGCCACAACCCTCTTCGGACCCTTTGTGGGCGTGGGCTTCTCGCTGATGGCGGTGCAATACACGGCTGCGGGTATTGCTTCCACGCTGATGGCTCTGACGCCCATCATCATCCTCCTGCCTTCGCATTGGCTGTTCCATGAGAAGATCACCTGGCGCGCTGTCATCGGTGCCTTCATCTCCGTCCTTGGCGTGAGCCTGTTCTTCCTTGGCACTTGATTCTAATATTTCAATTTCCCATTTTTAATTTTCCATTTTTAATTTTCAATTTTCAATTTTCATTTTTCAATTTTTAATTATTCCCCCCCTTTTCCTTGGTGGGTAACAAAAAACTTCCTATATTTGCGGCCGAAAGCATATAATTCGCATCCATAAAATAGTAAAATATGAAAAATCAACTACGCATTTCCCTCTTGCTCGCGCTACTGCTTGTAGCCCTTCTTCCTGCTCGCGCCCAGACTCCCGCTTCTGAGGACCTCGACGCCAAGTATGCGACAGAACTTATTAAGGTCGGAACCGCTGCTCCGGATTTCACGATGAAGACGCCCGACGGCACGCCCGTGCGCCTCGCTGAATTTGCCAAAGGAAAGACCGTGGTGCTGGATTTCTGGGCATCGTGGTGTCCCGATTGCCGGAAAGAGGCGCCCGATGTTGTGCGACTCCACGAAACCTATCGTGCTTATGGCATTGAATTCATTGGCATCTCAATGGATACTGACGTTGAAGCGTGGAAGAAGGCCATTGCACAGTATGGAATCACTTATACTCAGGTGAGTGAGCTCAAGAAATTCCGCGAGACGGATATTGCTAAGGCTTATGGTGTGAAGTGGATTCCCTCCATCGTCATCGTGGGCCCCGACGGTCAGGTCAAGCTCTCCACCGTCGTCATCCAGAAAGTAGAGCGATATCTCCAGGAACTCACCAAAGACCATACGTAATTTTCAATTTTCAATTTCAGCCTCCCGCTGTGCGCTAGCCTAATTTTCCGCTCGGCGCCTTGCGACGCTTCACGCTTGAAGAATTTTCAATTTTCAATTTTCAATATGAAGATCGTGATCCTTGACGCCTATTCGGCGAATCCCGGCGACCTCTCCTGGAGCCCCCTCGAAGCGTTGGGCGAACTGACGGTCTATGACCGCACCCGTGCTGATGAGACGGTGTCCCGCTGTGCAGGTGCTGCCGTTGTGCTAACGAATAAGGCAGTCCTCGGTCGGCAGGAGATGACGTCATTGCCCGAACTGAAATACATCGGAGTGCTGGCCACAGGTTATAATGTTGTGGACATAGCAGCAGCCCGGGAGCTGGGCATCACCGTCACCAACGTTCCCGCCTACAGTACCGAGAGTGTGGCGCAGATGGTGTTTGCCCATCTGCTCACCGTCACCAACCACACCGACTACTATGCCCGACAAAATCGCCAGGGCCGCTGGAGCCGCAATGACGACTTCTGCTACTGGGACATGCCGCTGCACGAACTCGCCGGCAAGACCTTCGGAATCGTAGGACTGGGTAATATCGGTTCCCGTGTAGCGCAGATCGCCCTCGCTTTCGGGATGAAGGTAAAGGCCGTGACCAGCAAAGCCCCCGACCGTCTGCCTCCAGGCGTCGAGAAGGCAGACCTTCCGGCACTGCTCTCCACCGCCGATATCCTCTCGCTCCATTGCCCGCTGACCGACGAAACGCGGCACCTCATCAACACCAGCAGCCTCGCCCTCATGAAGCCCACGGCCATCCTCATCAATACAGGCCGCGGCCCCCTGGTCAATGATGCCGATGTAGCGGCTGCGCTCCAGGCTAACCGTCTCGCAGCCTATTGTGCCGATGTGATGACAGTCGAACCGCCCCAGGCCGACAATCCCCTGTTGCACTCTCCCAATGCGTATCTCACTCCCCATATTGCCTGGGCAAGTGTAGAGGCTCGCAAGCGGCTGCTGCACATAGCCATCGAGAATGTTCGTGCGTTCATCGAGGGCTGCCCCCAGAACGTCGTTTGAGGTAAGTATCCTTCAATTTCCAATTCCCAATTTCAGCCTCCCGCTGTGCGCTAGCCTAATTTTCCGCTCGGCGCCTTGCGAGTTTCTTGAAGTATCAAGCGACAAGGTCGAGCGCACGCTTGAAGAATTTTCAATTTTCAATTTTCAATTTCCACAATGGATCCAACCGCCCTGAAAGAATTCTTCCTCCACGATGAGTTTGCCCGACTCAACGGCATTGAAATCATAGATATCCGTGAGGGGTATGCCCGCACACAAGTGCGCATCGAATCACGTCACCTGAATGCTGGCGGCAGCGTACAAGGTGGAGTACTCTTCACGCTCGCAGACCTCGCCTTTGCCGCCGCCACCAACAGTCACGGACAACTCACCGTCACCTCTGCCGCGAATATCACCTTCCTCCGTGGAGCCAAGGCGGGACTTATTACCGCAGAGGCTCAGGAACTCGTCAATCACCGACATCTGCCATTCTGTGAAGTACGAGTCACCGATGAAGAGGATCAGCTCCTTGCCATCTTTACCGCCAGCGGTTATCGCAAGCAATAATTCATGCGCTCGAACTGGTTCGCATCACACTTGAATTAATCCTTTCCATTTTCAATTCTCAATTATACATTATCAATTATAAATTATCCATACTTCTCCTCTTCTTCCTTCCGCTGCATGTACTGGCGTGGGACGATGAGCTCTACCAACAGATAGAGCAGCAGATTCAGGCACCTCGAATAGCGACTGCTGAGTACGTGATTACCCGTTATGGGGCAGCGTCTGACCAGACAGCGGCTCATAACCAACGTGCCATCCAGCGCGCCATCGACGAGTGCTCTGAGCAGGGCGGCGGAAGGGTGGTGGTGCCCGCTGGCGAACGGTATCTGACGGGAGCCCTCACGCTGAAGAGTGGGGTGAATCTGGTGGTGGACGAAGGTGCCCGTCTCGAGTTTGTTTTCGACCCCTCGCTCTATCCCGTTGTTGCTACCAGCTGGGAGGGGGTGGACTGCTACAACCTACAACCTTGTATTTATGCCTACGAGGCACACGATATAGCAATCACCGGCAAGGGAACCATTGACGGCGGAGGAACGAACCAAACTTGGTGGGCGTGGTGCGGGAATCCGAAATTCGGCTGGCAGCCCGGAACGCCCAGTCAGCGGCTGGGAGGACGCCAGCGACTATTGAAGGCAGGGGAGGACGGAGTGCCTATGACTGTGGACGCGAAGCCTTCTGCACAGCGGGTCTTCACTGCTGAGGATGCGATGCGACCCCAACTCGTGAATTTCAACAGCTGTCAGCGCGTACTCCTCGAGGATGTGACGTTGCTCCGCTCACCTTTCTGGGTTGTACACCCCCTGAAGTCCACCGATGTCATCCTGCGGCGTCTTCGCATTATCAACGACGGCCCCAACGGCGACGGTTGTGACCCCGAATCCTGCGACCGTGTGCTCATTGAGGACTGTTATTTCAGCACCGGTGACGACTGCGTTGCCATCAAAAGCGGACGCAACCGCGACGGACGACTGCGTGCAATGCCCTCGCAGCATATCATCATCCGACGTTGCGAGATGAAAAACGGACACGGAGGAGTCGTCATCGGCTCTGAGGTCAGTGGCGGGTGCCGCAATGTCTTTGCCCATGACTGCGTGATGGACTCTCCCGAACTTGACCGCGTGCTCCGCATCAAGACCAACACCTGTCGCGGTGGTGTGGTGGAGAACATCCACATGAGGAATATTCAAGTGGGACAGTGCCGAGAGGCGGTAGTGAAGATCAACCTCGACTACGAACCGCGCGAGGCCTGTTGCCGTGGATTCCTCCCCATCGTCAGGAACGTCTCCGTCGAACACGTCACCTGCCAGCAGTCCCGCTACGGAGTGATGATCGTGGGACTCGACACGGCGACGTGCGTGAGCGACATCCGTATCCAGAACTGCCGTTTCGACGGTGTGGCAGAGGGCAACAGTATTAGGGGCAAGACCCGCAATATCCACTTCCAGGACCTCTTTATCAACGGCAGCCTCGTACTCCAGCAACTGCCCTATGACGGTCGTTATTCCGAGTGGATGGTGCGCTCAGAGATGCAACGCACCCCTCATTCCTTCCTCCTCGACTTCTCAGAACGCCCGAAGTGGAGCTATGTCATGGGCATAGAACTCGAAGCCATACTTGACACTTGGCTCCGGTATGGCGGTCAGGATATTCTGAACTATTGCCAGGAATATGTGGATACGATGATAGATGCCCGTGGACACATCCGCAATTATGACCTTCAGGAATACAACCTCGATCATGTGCGAACGGGTCATTTCCTCGCACGCATGTACCAACAGAATCCTGAACCCAAGTTGCGTTCGGCAATGCAGACCCTGATGCGACAGCTCGACCACCAGCCGCGCACCGTGAATGATAATGTCTATTGGCACAAGGCCATCTATGCCTACCAGGTGTGGCTCGACGGCATCTTCATGGGATTACCCTATCGGGTGCTGGCAGCATCCATGCTCACTAAGCCCTCCCGGCAGAAACGTATCCTTGATGATGCTGTCAGTCAGATAACTACCACGTACTACCGAACCCTCGATGCGAAGACAGGACTCAACCGCCACGCCTACGACGAGAATCGCAATATGTTTTGGGCAGATCCGAAGACAGGACTATCGCAGCACTGCTGGGGACGTGCACAGGGCTGGTTCACTATGGCGCTGGTAGAGTTACTGGATGTTCTGCCGGAAGATTATGAACGTCGGCAAGAAGTACTTACCTTGCTGCAGCAAGACTTCGAAGCCATCCTGCGTTGGCAGGACGAGGGCAGTGGACTGTGGTACCAGGTGATGGATGCTCCGGAGCGAGAGGGCAATTATCTCGAAAGTTCCTGTTCGTGCATGTTTGCCTACGCGCTACTGAAAGCCTCTAACCGCGGTTGGGTGGGAACTCGGTACCGCGACGCCGGACTGAAAGCCTACGAGGGCATTGTCCGTCAGTTTATCCGCGTTGATTCCGATCAGACCATTTCTTTGACCACAGGTTGTTCAGTAGCTGGATTGGGTCCCGGCAGGAGTCCGCAGGTGGAGGCCGCCTTGAAGAAACTCAACCCCAAAGCGACGCTGAAGGAAAACCTCAGACGCGACGGCTCCTATGACTATTATCTGAGCGAACCCGTACGCGACAACGACCCCAAGGCGCTGGGTCCCTTCATCTGGGCTTCCTTGGAAAAGGAGCTGCTGGAGATGCGTCGTGTGGGTGACCAGATGCTCCTCTACCAGCGTGTCACGGGAGGTTGGCCCAAGAACGTGGATATGAGGCGCCCGCTTTCTGCAGAGGAACAGGCACAGGTTGACAGCGATAAGCAGCGGCGCGATGACTCTACGGTGGACAATGGAGCCACCACCTCGCAGATGAACTATCTGGCACAGCTGTATCAACAGACCGGCGACGTGCGTTACCGCGATGCTTTCCGTCGTGCGGTGGAATATCTGCTCAGCGGACAATATCCGAATGGGGGCTGGCCTCAGTTCTGGCCCGAGATGCACGGTTACCAGGTGCATATTACCTATAACGACGATGCGATGGTTCATACGCTGCGGCTGTTGCGTGACATCTGCGCAGGGCGTTCACCCTATCAGGGCGACCTCACCGACGAGACGTTGCGTCGGCGTGTTTCGACCGCCTTTGATAAAGGGATCGAATGTATTCTGAATACGCAGATAGTGGCGGACGGACAGCCCACCATCTGGTGTCAGCAGCACGATCGCGAGACGCTGCTTCCCGCTGCTGCTCGCGCTTATGAGCTACCTTCGTACTGTCCGAATGAGAGTGCGGGGATTGTGGAGCTGCTGATGGAACAAGAACATCCCAGTGACCGCGTGATTTCGGCTGTGAATGCCGCTATGCGCTGGTTCGACGAACATAAGCTGACGGGCTACCGTCTGGAGTATACAGGTCATCGTGGCGCTGCGGACCGAGATACCCGTCTGGTTCGTGATCCTGATGTTTCTCCGCTCTGGGCCCGTTTCTATGATTTGGAACGTGGCGAACCTTTTGTCTGCGACCGCGATGGCATACCCCGTCGGCGGTTGGAACAGATCGGCAGCGAGCGGCGCAACGGATATATGTGGTATGGCGACCGTCCCGCCCGGTTATATTCGCTTTATCAGCAGTGGGCAGACAGGTTACAACTCTCCCAGCGAGCTGACATTCGTCTTTCCAGCAAAGGCGGAAATGAAACAGGAACTATCGACTGGTTCCGAAAACCCGTGAAGCGGGACGAGGACTTTGACGTTGTGGTGGAGCCCGGAGATAGCATACAGTTGGCCATAGAACAAGCTCCTGCTGTCCCCTTGGAACCTTTCAAGATCCTTATTCGCAAGGGCGTGTATCGGCAGAAGGTTATCATCGACCGTCCAAATATTGTGCTGGTAGGTGAGGACCGCGACAGCACCGTACTGATTTTAGCTGAGGCTCGCGAGAAGCTCACCGTCACTGAATACCACGGGAAAAGTGTGGGCAATGGTGTCATCGCCCTGCAGGAAGGTGCTGACGATTGCATCATCAGCGGACTGACGGTATATAATAACTACGGCACCGCTGTGGATCCAGGGAATACCACGCACCAGATGGCTATTTACGGACGCGCCACGCGCACTATTGTCATCAACTGCAACGTCTGGGCCGACGGCAATGATGCGCTTTCCTTGTGGCCTCCAGGTGGAGGCTTCTCCTACCATGCCGACCTCTTCCTGCGTTGTCCGGGAGTGGATTTCCTGTGTCCTCGAGGTTGGTGCTATGCCACCCGTTGTCATTTCCTGGGCAACAGCCGCGCCATCATCTGGCACGACGGCAGTAATGATAAGGACAAGAAACTGGTCATCAAAGATTCCTACTTTGATGCGCTGTCTCCAACCATTCTCGGTCGTTATCATCGTGATGCCCAGTTCGTTCTGCTCAACTGCAAGCTGTCTTCCCAGATTCTGGACCGCAATATCCGCTATGCCTACGCCGACAAGCAACCCGACCCTAATCCTTGGGGATTGCGGGCATATTACTATCAATGTGTTCGCGAAGGGGGCGACAGCGGCTGGCTACAGAACAACCTCGACCAGATGGAAGGTGCTCCGGCTCCGCACGAGATTACGGCTCAGTGGACTTTCCACGGTCAATGGGACCCCGAGGGCCGTATTCGTGCTCTTTGGAAGGTGCTGGAGTATTGAAAAATTGAAAATTGAGAATTGAGAATTGAAATAAAGCATAATTGATATGATTACGAACCCGAATTTTGAAAGGCTGGAGGGCATGATGGAATGGATGCGCTCAGTTCCTTATGAAGTGCTTCGTCACGGTCGCTTGTACAGTGCGCGAGACTTGTATGGCGGTTATGTTCCTTCCTCCGACGAAGCGGAGGATCGTACTTCGTTTGCCAGCTGCTACGACAGCCGTGTGTACGCCCATTTCCTGTCGAAGGGCAAGATTGCGAAGAATGTATTTGAGTCGGTAGCTCGTACGTTGCACGATCATGGTATTCACGTGGCTCTGAAAGCCTTCCTGAGCGAACACAATCCCCGCCGTTTTGTCGGCATTATGGGCGGTCATGCTCTCCTGCGTACAGACCCAATGTTCGAGCGTGTTGCTTTGCTGAGCAAGCACTTGACGGAGGCGGGTTTCCTGATGGTGAGCGGTGGTGGTCCGGGTGCTATGGAGGCGACTCATCTGGGTGCCTGGCTGGCTGGGCGGAGCGATGCAGAGGCACATGAAGCTGTCGCTTGGCTGGCGGGAGCTGCAGCCTCGTTCAAGGATCGTGCTTGGCTGTCGTCGGCATTGGCTCTGATGCAGCGTTATCCTCAGACGCAGTACGAGAGTCTGGGCATCCCGACGTGGCTGTATGGCCATGAACCTTCGACGCCCTTTGCGACGCATATTGCGAAATACTTCATGAACAGTGTCCGCGAGGACACGATCCTGACGATCGCGTTCGGCGGTATCGTGTACACACCGGGTAGTGCTGGTACGTTGCAGGAGATCTTCCAGGATGCTGTTCAGAACCACTATGAGTCGTTCGGCTTTGCGAGCCCGATGGTATTCCTTGGTAAGCGCTTCTGGACGGAGGATGTACCGGCATATTCTCTGATTCAGCACATGGTAGAGAACGGACGGTATCAGCATATGCTGCTGACGCTGACGGATGATACCGAGGAGGTGGAAAAGGTGCTGAAGGATTTTGCAAAGAAGGAAAATTAAAAAATAATTGATATTTTATAATGTTATGAAAAGAAAAGGATTGATTTCACGATTTCAAGGTTTTACGATTTCACGGATTCAGGCTTTTGTGATGTTGGCAGTGTCGCTCCTGGTGACACTGGATTCTTGGGCCTACAAGAAAGAGGAGATAAACATCACGGTGAACGGTCAGCAGAGGAATATGGTGGTGTTCACACCGAACTCTTTGCCGGAGAAGAGTCCGCTGATGATTGTTACTCACGGTATGAACCAGAGCCCGGAGTATCAGTATGGTTCGGACAAGATTTATGAGATGATAGATACGGCGAAGTTCGTCGTGACGTACCTGCGTAGCGACGGTAATACGTGGGACACGGGTGGTACGAAGGATCAGAACTTCGTAATCAAGACAATCGATGAGATGGTGACTCGTTTCGATATCGACCGTGAGCGTGTTTACTGGTCGGGCTTCTCTATGGGTTCGATGTTGATTCACCACTGCATTGCGAATATGCAGGATAAGATTGCGGCGTTTGCTCCTACGAGTGGTATTCAGTTCTCGGAGTCTCCGTGGAACAACTGCCGCAAGGCGGTGAATCTGCTGGAGTGCATAGCCTATGGCGACGATGTGTTTGGTTATGAGCAGTATGGTATTCATGCTTATATCGAGAACTACGCGAAGCACGACAATCACCCGAACTACTCAAAGACCACGGGCTACAAGCCTATCAGCAGCAGCTGGTACGACGGCGATCTGGAGAAATGGACGGGTGGCACGAACGGCGGTGAGGTGTGGCTGTATTCGTATAACAACGGAGGTCACTGGCCTATGGACCTGAACCGTCATCTGATCTGGAATTTCTGCAAGCGTTTCTATCTGAATATGCCGCTGGTGAGGATTACGCAGCCTGGGGGCGAGACGACCCATGTATGTATGGCTCCGGCGGGCGAGGATTTGTTCCCGGACATCACGGTGAAGGCTACGGCGAAGGCTCCTAACGGTAAGGTGACGAAGATGGATTTCTATGACGGCAAGACGCTGCTGGAAACGAAGACGGTGTCGCCTTGGTCGGTGACCGTGCCTGCGCCGAAGAGCGGCAAGCATACGCTGCGTGTGGAGGTGACGGACAATAAAGAGAAGACGGCTCAGACGTCGTGCCTGGTGAACTATGTGAGCTCGCGTACGTCGTATAATCTGAATCAGAACTTCAAGGTGGATGGTGCCGTGCCTCAGGACTGGTATGTGAGCAACGGCTCTACGAAACGCATCGGCGGTGGCACTCCTTATTCTGACGGTTGCCGTGTACTGCATTTCACGAACAGCTCACGTGCTTTCGAGTACGGTCTGTTGGTGCAGAACAATACTACTCGTGCGAAGGCCGCCTGGGCCAAGTTCGGCGTGTCGAATGCTCGCTCGACGCTGACGCTGTATGCGGGCCGTTATACGGTGAAATACAAGGTGTGTAACTGGAACTGTCCGGAGTTTGCTCCTGTGACGATTTCGATTCAGGATGTGAATGGCGAGGAGATCGCAACGGACACCTATACTCCTACGGTGAATATCGGTGGTGATGCGGGCAATAAGTTCAAGAGCGTGGTGCAGCAGGCCCTGGATTTCGAAGTCCCTGTGACGGGAGATTACGTGATTGTGTTCTACACAGACGCCGCGAAGAACTCCGACTTCGTGCTGGGTCAGGCAAATATCCTTGCGAGGGAGTTCGTTCCTTCGGGTATAGAAGACATCACTACTGGGTCGAGTAGATCTGTTGTGATGAGTGGGGTGTATGACCTGAGCGGAAAGCGGATGAAGAGTGGAAAGCTGCCTCGCGGGTTGTATATCATCAATGGAAAGAAGACGCAGATTAGATAACCCAATCTGCGTCCTGTTAATTGTTAATCTGTTAATTTGAATTCCAAGGGGATGATGACTTTGAAGGTCACGTTGCGTCCCATATTATAGACCCCCTGTCGGCCTGTGACGTTGTTCACATCGCAGTATTTCAGACGGCTGAGGTGGTTCTGATAGGCGGTATTCAGGAGGTTGTCGGCAGTGATATACAGCTCGGCAACCTTCTTCTTTTTGATGTTCAGGTCGGTGCCAGCCGAGAGGCTCAGGAGGGCATAGGCGGGCGTGCGGGTCTCTGTGTCATCCACCTTGTAGTAATGGTTCTGTGCGAGGTTGCATTCGAGAGCGACTGCCACGAAGGCGTTGTTGAGGGTCTTGTGGCCGTGGTGCGTGATCTCGTACTTCAGTTCCGAGGTCCATCGTGGTGCGGGTGTCATGGGCAGGTAGCGTGCCTCCTCCTCAACGTGCAGCTGCTGTGCATCAACAAGCGAGAAGGTGTTCTGGAAATGGATGCTGTGGATAGGGTGGAAGTCCACGCCAGCCTCAAAGCCCAGCAGACGAGCATCACCCTGCGTATAGTAATAGGTGCGCAGTCCAGGTTGTTGCGGCAGTCCGGAGATGTCGTTAGCCCTTGCGGCGAAGATATAGTTCTGGATGCGGTTGGCGAAGAGGGCAATCTGGGCGGAGACGTACTTCGACGTGAAATCCAGTCCGAGGTCCGCCTGCCAGCTGAATTCCGACTTCAAGTCCGGATTCCCCACCTCATAGCGCTGCGTGCCTTCGTGGACGCCGTCGCTGCCCAGCTCGCTCATATTCGGAGCGCGGAAGCCGCGTGCGAGGTTCAGCCTCACGTTCAGGTGGTCGTTGGCGTTCCACACGGCTCCGATGCTGCCGGTGACGCCGCTGAAGTTGCGTGAGTGGAAGTCCAGGTGGCGGTTGTCGGCGCGCAAGCCCCCGTTGAAGGTGAAGCGGTCGAGCGTCTTGCTGACGGTCGCGTAGGCTCCGATGTCGAAGAGCTTGTACTCCGGTATCAGCATCTCATCGCCCAGGTTCAGCGACTGCTGCCACATACCGTTGGCACCTGCTGCCATCTTCCATCCGTTGAATTCCTGCGAGAGGAAGCGCAGGTCGTAGGTGATGGTGTGGAGCTTGAAGTAGAGTTCATACTCGTCGGCATCGTCCTCGAATTCCTGCCGCTGGTTCTGCTGGTAGCCGACGATGGCCTTCAGCCATCCTCGCGGCAGGTTCAGCGAGTTGTCCCATACGGCCTTGTAGTGATGAATCTTCTGAAAGGGCAGGGCAGAGGAGTAGCTCTTTGAGGGACCATTGCTGATGAGTGCTCCCGTGGTCTCGTCGCGCTCGCCCTCAACGATGCTGGGCGTCTGGTAGAACAGCGATCCCGTGAGGTGGGTGTAGCCCCACTGCCTGTTCAGTCCGAGCATCACTCTTCCGGCCCTTTCCTTGAACTGCGATCCGGGCACGTAGCCGTCTTCTTTGTTCTTGTAGGCATGGGCATATTTGTCCGTGAAGCGTCCGTCCCAGACGAATCCCTTCTGGTTTCCGGCGAAGTTCAGCGAGTAGTCGACGAGTCCGTTGTTCGTCTGATATTCTGTGGAGAGGCTGGCCTTCATCTCGCCTTCGGGCTGTATGGGACTGCCGTGGAGGATGACAACTCCAGCCATAGCATCACTGCCATACATCAGCGAGGCAGGACCCTTCAGGATCTCCACCGAATTCACACTCTGCGCATCGATTTCTATACCGTGCTCGTCGCCCCACTGCTGTCCTTCCTGTCTGATGCCCTCGTTCATGACGATGATGCGGTTGTAGCCCAGTCCGCGTATGATGGGTTTCGAGATGCCGCCGCCGGTGGTAATCTGCGCCATTCCCGGCTGTCGGGCGATGGCGTCAATGATGTTGGTGGATGCCGTCTGTCGCAGCTCCTTTCCCGAGACGATGGAGATGGGGGCCGTAGAGTTCTTCAGCTTCGTGTCGCCCACGACACCTGTCACCACCACCTCGTTCAGCTTCAGGTGGCGGAAGAAGACATCGGTGCTGTCGTTGGGGTGCTCATGGTTCTGGTGATGGTTATGCTCCTGTGCTGCTGCGGCGTAGGATATCCACAGCAACAACAGGATGAAAGATATCTTTTTCATTCTGTGTTTTCGTTGAACAATAAATTTAGATGTATAGGGGTAATTATCTCTTTTTGATAGGGGTTATTCCTTGGCAGGAGGTCCTCGTGTAAAGCGGACAGACGGCTCCTTACAGGTAATCCTGCTATTCAGGAAGAATCGTCTGCTCTGCGTAGAGATAATCAGCGGCACCAGCACGGCAGAGGCTGCTGCCAGGTAAACAAAATGAAGGAACTGACAGAGCAGGCAGTCGTCCAGATGAATGTCCGAGGCGGCAAAATGTCCGGAATGATGCACATGGTGCGCACATTCCATGCAGTCGATGGTGGCGCTCGTCACTTCCTCGTGGCGGTGCACACCCGACAGCAGCTGCAGCGATACAAATAATGTCAGCAGCAACCAAGCAATGACTACTCTGCTACGTTGTCTTTTCATTTCGGGCGCAAAGGTAGCCAAAAAAAAGGAAATAGAAGCAGAATCAAGAGATTTTAACTATGAAAATTTGGAGGGAAAGGCCGAGGAGAGTAACTTTGCAGCGCATAAACGAAAACTCTATCATGAAAATGACCAAGCAATCCTTCAGCAAATGGCTCCTCGCGGGGCTGTTCATCCTTGTCGTAACTCCTGCCTGGTGCGCCCGCAAGCCCAAGGCCCCGGAACGTCCTCTTCGTATTGCCTGTGTGGGCAACAGCGTCACCTACGGCTACGGCCTCAGCAACCGTGAGCGCGATGCATATCCCGTTCGTCTGCAGCAGATGCTCGACAGCACCTATGGTGCCCGCCGCTTCGAAGTCGCCAATTTCGGACATTCGGGAGCCACCCTGCTCTACAAGGGCCACCGACCCTATATCAACCTGCCGGAGTTTCATCAGGCCCTGGACTTCAAGCCCGACTGGGTGGTCATCCACTTAGGGCTCAATGATACCGACCCCCGCAACTGGCCCGACTGGAAGGAGGAGTTCATCCCCAACTACCGCGCGCTGATAGATTCCTTCCTCACGGTGAACCCCGAGGCGCGCATCCTCGTCTGCAGGATGACGCCCATCTTCGACCGCCATCCCCGCTATCAGAGCGGCACACGCGACTGGCACGCCCAGGTGCAGCAGGCCATAGAGCAGGTGGCACAGGGAGCCGGTGCGCAGCTCATCGACCTCTTCACACCGCTGCACAGCCGTCCCGACCTCTTCCCCGACGCCCTGCATCCCAATCCCGAAGGAGCACAGATCCTGGCAAGAACCGTCTATAGTGCCCTCACCGGAGACCATGGAGGCCTGCGCCTGCCGCCCGTCTATGCCAGCGGAATGGTGCTGCCGCGCGACGAGCACCTCCTTATCGAAGGCACCGCCAACGCACGATGCAGCATCCGCCGTGTGCTCAGTCAGGAAGGAAAGGTGGTGGACGAGGGCGCTACCTTCACCCGCGCCGACGGCTCCTGGTGGATGGAGATGCCCCACATGCCCGCCGGAGGACCCTACACGCTCACCTTCACGGCAACGCCGCTGCCTCCCGACAACTACCGTTTCTATTATCCCGAAAAATATCCCTTCCTGCTGGAGAACCTCACGAAGGGCACCGAACAGACGCTGACCATCGACAGCCTCTACTTCGGCGACCTGTGGCTGGCCAGCGGACAGTCGAACATGGAGCTGCGCGTGGACCAGTGCAACACCCTCGATCAGGACCTGGCAGATGCCTCCCGCCTCGGCCAGCGACTACATCTTTATAATATGCCCGCCCGTGCCCGCACAGATGCCGTAGAGTGGGACGACAGTGTGCTCCGCTATACGAACGAGCTGCGCCACATGGACTTCCAGGGCTGGACGACGGCCTCGCCCGCTGCCGTCCGTGCCTTCTCCGCCGTCGCATTCAACTTCGGACGTGTGCTCTGCGACAGCCTGCCGGAGGTGCCCATCGGCATCATCTGCAACGCCGTGGGAGGCTCTACGACGGAGTCGTGGATAGACCGCACAACGCTGGAATGGGAGTTCCCGAATATCCTGCGCGACTGGCGCAACGGCGACTTCGGTCAGGCTTGGGCCCGAGGCCGCATGACGCAGAACATCGCCAACGCCCTCGACAAGGAATCGCCCGCCTACAACACGCTGCAGCGCCACCCCTACGATCCCGCCTACCTCTTCGAGGCCGCCATAGCGCCCCTCGGACATCTGCCCATCAAGGGTGTCATCTGGTATCAGGGCGAGAGCAACGCCCATAACATCGAGGCCCACGAACGGCTGTTCACCCTCCTGGAACGCTCCTGGCGCCAGCATTTCGCCCGTCGCTGGAGCTGCGAGTTCCAGCAGAAGCCCGTGCTGCCCTTCTACTTCGTCCAGCTCTCCAGCCTGCCGCGTCCCTCATGGCCTGCCTTCCGCGACAGCCAGCGCCGCCTTGCTGCCGAGTTGCCCGACACGTGGATGGCGGTCAGCAGCGACGTGGGTGATGCCGCCGATGTACACTACCGCACCAAGCGTCCCGTAGGCGAGCGCCTGGCTCTGCAGGCCCTCAAGCACACCTACGGTCACACGTTGGAGAGCGAAGGACCCACACCGCGCTCCGCCGTTCGTGGACAGAACAACACCCTGGTGCTGCACTTCGACCATGCCGATGGACTCACCGCCACCCGAGGCTTCGAGATTGCAGCGTCCGACGGTCTGTTCTATCCGGCAGACATAAAGATAGAAGGCGACAAGATACTGCTCTCATCGCCTTCTGTTAAGAATCCTGAGGTGGTACGCTACGGTTGGCAGGGATTCACCGATGCCGACCTTCGCAACGCCCACAACCTGCCTGCCTCCACCTTCCAATTAAAAATTGAATAACACGTCTTAATTTTCAATTTTCAGTGTCCCGCTCTGCGCGAGCCTAATTTTCAATTTTCAATTCTCAATTCTCCGCCTCCCGCTGTGCGCGAGCCTAATTTTCAATTTTTAATTTTCAATTTTCAATTTATTTCATCCCCTCCAGCAGCGCTTCCAACGCCTGTTGCCGTTCCTTCCATGTCTTGTAGTCCGAAGCGCGCAGGGTAAGGATCTCCATCTGCTGTCCGAATCCCTGCATGAAGTCCAGTTGGCTGGTGGTGATGAGGAAGGGTCTCAGGTGCTTGGCAGCATTGATCCGGTCGGCAATGGCGTCCGCAGCGCCCACCTTGAACCAGCTCTCAGCGGTGTCCGTCTCTCCGGGCAGCAGCTGGATGAAGACGGGTATGGTGCCGAAAGAGAAGTCGGCGGGCACATACCACGCATCACCCTGCATTCCAGGCACATAAGTCACGGTGCCGTGTGACATCTCGCCCATCGAGGCAAAGCTGTTGGGGCTGGCCGGATGACAGCAGATGCTGGGCTTGAAACCCTTCGAGGGAGCCAGGTACATGTTCTGCGGGTCGGCAACGGGAGTGCCGTCCACCAGATAATAATATGTGAAGGTGCTCATCACATCGTTCGTCACCACAATTTGCCACACGCCGTCGCTGTCGCGCTGCATCACCTGCGGCTCGTTGTTCAGCTCCGTCACCAGCGCCACCTGCTTGGCATCCGGAGCCTTCATGCGGAAGGTGATGGCATCCGTTCCGTATTCCGGCGAGAGGATGGGGCGGGGGAACAGTCGGGCCATGACACCGGGCGTGAAGGCCTGTTCCTTACCCGTAGCAGCTGGCGTGGGCTGTCCGCCCTGCTGCATGGCAGCGTGTGCCGCTTCGGGTCTGAACAGCAGGCGCAGCGAGCGATCGAGGAAGAATTTGGCATTCATCCATGTGTGGCCGAACTTGTCGTGCGTGAACTCCTTCACACTGCGTATGCCCTTCTTGTCGAGGAACTCCATGTAGTCGCGCGCCGTACCATAGAGGAAATCATCCGTGCCCACACCCAGCCAGAAGAGGTGAATCTTGCTGTTGGTGTCGGCAGCCTGGTCATACACATTGGGGAGGTCCGTGGAGGTGAACGAGCTGTAGCTGCACAGGTACGAGAACTTATCCAGGTGCGTCAGTCCGTTCATGAGGCCCTGGTTGCCGCCGCGCGAGAAGCCACCGATGGCACGGTGGTCAGCATCGTTGATGGTGCGGAAATGACTCTCCACATAGGGCATCAGGTCGTTGTGCAGGTCCTGTCCGAAGATATCCGCCCCGAAGCCCATCTGCGGCATTGCGCCCGGCTGCTGCGGCTTCAGCTTCATCGGATTCCCGTAGGGCAGCACCACGATCATCTCCTCCGCAGCCCCCTCGGCAATCAGGTTGTCGAGGATATAGTTCACGCGCCCCACCTTGTAGTACACCTCCTCGGTGTCCGTCGTGCCGCTGATGAGGTAGAACACAGGATAGCGCTTCTCCTGCTGCATCATATACGATGGCGGCAGATACACGATGGCGTGGTTCGTGGCGCCCAGGCTCTTGGAGTAGTAGTTCACATACGCGAGGCTGCCGTGCTCCACCTGTCGGATGTCGTGTGCCAGCGGTCCCGTCTGCGAGGGAATCTCCAGCAGGCTGTTCTTGAAACCCTCGTTCGGGAAATACTGGTCGCAGGTGGGGTCCATCACACTCACGCCGTCCACGATGAAACAATAAGGATACATATCAGGTGCGGCAGGTCCGAGGGTCACCGTCCACAGGCCCGTCTGCGCATCGCGCTGCATAGCCTTCCGTCCGGCAAACTGCACGTCCACCATCACCTCCTTCGCCTGATCGTTCTTGTACTGGAAAGTCACCGTTCCATCCTTATGGCAGATGGTGAGGGGCTCGTCGGCCCAAGCGGCCGTCGTAGCGAGCAGCGCCGCAGCCAGTATACCTGTCGTGCGCTTGAGCTGATTCATAATCACAGAATTCTTCATGTTTTGTCGTTTTTGGTTCATTTTCGGGCACAAAGATAACAATATATTTTCTATCAGCAGCAAAAATCCGCCGAAAAAATCAATGATATCACAAAATAACACCTCCAACGACCCCAATCCATAGATTTTAGGTTTGAAAAATTTTATGTCTTTTCCGTTGATGTGCCCGAGAAAGGCGAAGACAACTATCCCCGCCACAGGTTTCGTTTTGCAACGGGGATGCTTGGGAATAAGCCCCAGCGGGGCATAACAAAGAAAGCCAGCCGAATGGCTCGTACAAAATGAAAAAAATATGCTATCCTTTAACAATTACTTAACAAGCCGTTAAACGGCTGGCTAACATTGTCAGATGCCTATGGCATCACTTCTGGAATTTTCAATTTCTTATTATCTCAATTCTCAATTTTCCAACTTCCCCACCATCTGCCTGTTCTTCCCTGTTCGCTTTATTGACACATGAATCCAGTAGCTGTTTCCGCTGTGCTCGCGCACCGCTTTAATACTGGGCTGAATGATAGATTTTGGAATTTATATCGCACGCGACCTAATGTTAAACAAACTTAAAGTTTAAGATAAATCGCTTGCGATATAATTTTTTTGTCGTACCTTTGCAGCGCAAAACAAAGAAGAATTGAGAATTAAAAATTGAAAAGTTATTAGGTATGGCAAAGATTTATGATTTCAAGGCTCTGACGAGCAAAGGTAAGGAACTGGATTTTGCTCAGTTCGAAGGTAAGGTGTTGTTGATTGTGAACACCGCCAGCAAATGTGGATTCACCCCTCAGTTCGCAGGACTGGAGGAGATGAACCAGAAGTATAAGGACCAGGGACTGGTGATCATCGGCTTCCCCTGCAATCAGTTCAAGGAGCAGGATCCGGGTACGGACGGACAGATCGAGGAGTTCTGCCAGCTGAACTACGGCGTGACATTCCAGATCATGAAGAAGACTGACGTGAACGGCGCTGCCGCAGAACCGATCTTCGAATACCTGAAGTCGCAGGCTCCCACCGAGGAATATAAGGGTCTGAAGGCCAAAGCGGCTCATGCGCTCCTGAAGACGCTCAGCAAGAGTGTGGAGAAGGACAGCGACATCCTGTGGAACTTCACCAAATTCCTGATCTCCAAAGACGGCGAGACCATCAAGCGCTACGCTCCCACCACAGAGCCGAAGGACTTTGAGAAGGATGTGGAAGAGATGTTGGGAAATTGAAAATTGAAGTAAGAGTTCAAGAGTTCAAGAGAATAAGGGTTATGCACGCAGAGTTACAACTTGACAATCAACTTTGTTTCCGGCTATATACGGCTGCTCGACTGATCGCGCAGGCCTACACGCCGCTGCTGTCGGTACTGGGAATTACGTATCCGCAGTACCTGGTGTTGCTGGTGCTGTGGGAGACGGATAATCAGCCGGTCAATGACATTGCTCATCGGCTGCTGCTGGAGACGAATACGGTGACTCCGCTGCTGCAGCGTATGGAGAAGCTGGGGATTGTCAGCCGCAAGAAGGGCAAGCTGGACAAGCGCCAGCAGATCGTCAGTCTTACGGCGAAGGGCAAGGCGCTGGAGGCAGAGGCCCTGGCTCACGTGCCTTCGGGCATGGTTAAACAGCTGTCCACCTGTCCGCTGAAGTACAATGACTACCAGCGGCTGGCCCAGGATCTGGACTCGATTATCGAAACACTAAAGAAATAAGGAGATTATGGCACATCAATGTGAACATTGCAAGCTACGCGCTAATTACGATAAGAAACCGAATTCCCTGATGGGCTGTTTCTGGCGTTGGCACATCAATTTCTGTCCGGGCTGGAAGGCCTATTTCACCTCTCTTCCTGCTGATGAGCAGCAGGCACTGCGCGAGAAGTACCAATTCACTAAATATCAATAACCTTTTAAAAACAAAACTATTATGACTAAAGAAGAAGCTTTGAAGCAGTTTGCACAGCTGGGTGCTGTGTGGTTTGGAAACAGTAAGCAACATTTTGCCTTCTCGGCATACTGCCGTCTGCAGGGCTGGAACAAGCTCGCCGACAAGTGGAAGGAAGAAGCTGAAGAGGAGTGGGACGAGGCCGAAGAGGTCCTGAACCGCCTGGTAGAACTCGGTTGCAAGCCTGCTGACCTGCAGGAGGCTATGAAGACCATCGAGTTCCCCTTCTACGACGATCCCAAGCAGCAGATTGAGTCGGACTTTGAGCCGAATGCTGTTAAGATCCTGAGTGAGCTGGCCGATGCCTTCAAGGATGACTATCCCACACAGAAGCTGATTCAGAAATGGATCGACGGCGAGAAGGACCACATGGCTTGGGAGTGCCAGTACCTCAACTACATCGACAAGCTGGGCTACGAGAACTTCCTCACTGCTATGATGTAATATCACTGCAAGTGGCCCCCCGCTGAATAACGTATGACCTTAATTATTGGTTTACTAATCCCATTATTGGGAACCATGCTCGGAGCGGCGTTCGTCTTTCTGATGAAGGACGAAATGCCGCTTCGTCTTCAAAAGACCCTGCTCGGCTTCGCCTCGGGTGTGATGGTGGCGGCCTCTGTTTGGTCGCTGCTGATTCCGTCGATGGAGATGGAAACGGAGAAAGGTGCCTGGTCCGTGGTGCCTGCTGCCATCGGATTCCTCCTGGGTGTGGGTTTCCTGCTGATGATCGATGAGCTGACGCCTCACTTGCATCTGGGTGCCGACAAGCCTGAGGGTCCGCACTCGCGACTCTCGCGAACGGCTATGCTGGCGCTGGCAGTGACTATCCACAACCTGCCGGAAGGTATGGCGGTGGGTGTGGTGTTTGCGGGTGCCGAAAATGGCATCTCGAACATCTCGCTGGCCAGTGCCGTTGCCGTGGCGCTGGGTATTGCCATTCAGAATGTGCCGGAGGGTGCCATCATCTCAATGCCCATGCGAGCTGCGGGGAATTCCAAGTGGAAGTCCTTCCTCATCGGTTCGTTGAGCGGCGCAGTAGAACCTGTAGGAGCCTTAGCAGTGCTGCTGCTGGCTTCGCTGTTGGTGCCGGTCCTGCCTTATATGCTGGCCTTTGCGGCAGGAGCGATGTTCTATGTGGTTGTCGAGGAGCTAATCCCCGAAGCCTCCGGTGGCCAGCACTCGAACCTCAGCACCATCGGTTTTGCCATCGGTTTCGTACTGATGATGGTTCTCGATGTGGTGATGGGATAAGAATGAAAATAATGACACTCTCTTTTCATCCCTTGACATTGTCTGACCGCGATGCAATGCAGGCCGTTACGCTATACTCGGAGCGGCGCAACTGCAATTACAACTTTGCCAACCTGATAGGTTGGCAGTTCTGGTACTACACCGAGGTGTGTGTGCTGGAAAATGCTGTGGTGCTGCGCTATACCTTCGATGGCGAGCGGGCGTATATGGTTTGTATTGCAGAAGCGTTGCCGTTGGAACTTATTGAGGCATTATTCGATGATAGCAAGGGAGATTTGACACTGATTGGACTCGAAGACTCGCAGGTGGAGCAATTTTCATTTTTCCATTCTGAATTTTCAATTTCCACCGAGCCGCTTCGTGACCAATACGATTACATCTATCGTCGCACGGATCTCGCCGCTCTTCATGGCAGACATCTGGACGCGAAGCGCAATCACATCAACCGGTTCCGCGCGGAGCATCCGGATTTTGAATATCGTCCTCTTACGCCAGAATATTTTGACGAATGTCGCCGACTGACGGGAATATGGCAGGTGGAGAAAAACGTGAACGATAACGATAACGGGAATGAGACCATCAATGCCGAGCATCGGGTGATGGAGACCATCTTCTCGAATTGGAACGCCCTCGGCATGACTGGCGGAAGCATCTTTGTGGACGGTCGGATGGTGGCTTTCACTTATGGCTCGGCGGTTACGACCGACACCTTCGATGTCTGTGTGGAGAAGGCCGATCGTCAGGTGGAGGGTGCTTTTGCCATCATCAACCAGCAGTTCGCCGAGCATCTGCCTGAGCAATATATCTATCTTAACCGCGAAGAAGATATGGGAATCCCAGGTCTTCGACAAGCGAAAATGTCGTATCATCCTGAAATACTTTTGACCTACAATGTCGTACATATTACAAAGAATGACTGAAGACGACGCGGCGCTGACCGTCCGCTGGATGGTGCAACAATACGGTTTTGACCGCGCCGAGGTGGAGTCGTGGGTGAAGGACCTGCATTTCAACTGGCCGTTGAGTGTCAAGGCCACAGATGAAAACGGCGAAGTAATAGGGCTGCTCAATATGAGTGATTATCGTATTGAGGAGGAGACGCCGCAGATCCTGAAAGACGAACCGGAGCTGATAAAAAGCCTGAACGCCCAGCGGTATATCGCCGTCTTTTCGTTCATCGTGGCTGAAGGGTATCGGGGCACCCGATTGAACTACGACATGCTGATGTCAATCATGCCTGAGTTGAAAGCCAACTACGATTTCATCTTCATTCCTGTGCTGCATCGCCTCAAGACGCACCAATACTGGCAACGCTGGGGGGCAAAGGAGTTTTACCGCGATGAGGACTGTGTGTGTTACAAACTGGATAAATAGCACCGTATGCAGATAATTCTCGCTTCCGCAAAAATCATGAATGACCGGCTGAAGTCCGTTCCCGACATCAGCCTGTCGGTGCCTCGTTTCGTGAATGAGGCAGAAGCTTTTGCAAGGGATATGGCCCTGTATTCTGCCGAAACGATTGCCGAAATGTTGGGCTGTAGTCAGCAGATTGCCGTACAGAACAGACTTCGGTTCATGCAATTCTTCGACGAAGAGCAAAAACTGCCAGCCATCCTTGCTTATCACGGTCAGGCTTACAAGCACCTGAAGGCAGAGACGCTGAAGAAGGATGACCTCCATTATTCCCAGGGGAAGTTATGGATTACCTCATTCCTCTATGGGCTGCTTCGTCCTTTGGATGGTATTCTGCCTTATCGGATGGAGGGGCATGTGGAACTGCCCAGTGGAGTGGGGAAGAATATGTTTGGTTTCTGGAAAAGCCGTCTGACAGGTGTCCTGATTGATGCGGTGAAGGCGGATGATGGCATCCTGATTCACCTTGCCACCGAGGAATACCAGCATCTCTTCGACTGGCAGCGGGTCCGTAGGGAGGTCCGTATTATTCAGCCCCTGTTCTATGTCCGCACGGGCAAGAACCTGAAGGTCCAGGCCGTTTGGGCAAAGACCTGTCGGGGAGCTATGACGCGATTCATCATTGACAACCGTATCACCAATCCCGAGGACCTCAATGCCTTCAGCTACGAGGGCTTTGCATATAACCCGGTATTGGGCGACCCCGATTTTCCTCATTTCGTCAAGCAATAAACTAAATCACCCCGAAGTTTCAACCTTGCGGCATCATAAGCCGAGGACGCTGTTGATGGCATCCTTGATGGCTTGTGAGGCTTGGTCTTCGCAGCGGTACGGGTCGAGGAAATCGCCGCTGTGGGTGCCAATGAGCCTGAGCACCTTCCAGACCTTGCGGGAGGGGTCTGCGGCAGCGTCTTCAATGGCGGCTCCTGTCCACGGGTCGTTGTAGGAATAGACGAAGATGATGGGTTTCGTGTTCTGCGTCTTCGCCCAGTTGTGAATGGCAGTCATCAGCTGGCCGCCGTCCCATTGTCCCGGATAGCGATTGCAGAACATGTCTTCCACGGTCTGCAGGTAGCCCACCTGAGAGGCAAACTGAGGCGTCAGCCAGGTGCCGTCGACCATGGAGTAGTCGAAAACAAAGTATCCTAGCTCGCGGTAGGCCTGCAGGCTATAAGGGAGGGTGCGGTCCTCTTTGCGCTTCGTCCTGATGGTGTTGTCGTCCCAATGGGCGCGGGTGGTTTTCGTGTCCGACTGGTAGTCGCTGTACCTTTTACTTAGTTCCGAACAACCCATGAACACAAACTCCACGACAGCTCGCAGCTCCTCTTCGCTGGCATCTTCGGCAACAGCCCGTGCGGGATCGGGAACGAGGTGTGCCCAATAGCTGTAGGGCAGATAGGAGAAGTAGGTGAAGAGGTTCTCGTAGAACTTAAAGATAACACCTGCCGTGGCAGCCTTCTCCAGTTCGTCGCCACTGTAATGGTCGAGAATATCCAGGTAGTATTCAGGGTCTATCTGGTGGAACTGGCGCAGACAGGCGTCGCGCAGCTCCTTGTGAGCGCTGATGGCGGAAGGTATGGCAAGCAGCCGCTGGCGTGCCTCGTACTCCTCGGACCCTTCGGGATATCCTTTGCCGCAGACGGAGAGGAGGTACTTTCCGATACCGTCGTCGAGACAGGAACTGGCAGTGCCCTTGATGAACGGTGCGCAGAAGGGTACAAAGAGATCTATGTCATCCCATCCGTTCTGGTCGCTGAAGTAGGCATAGAGCGTGGCATTGATGCCTCCCTTACTGACTCCCATGGCCACCCATTTGTTGGTGCGTGGGAAGAGGTGCTTCTGCAGCAGCGTGACGATAGCGTGGAGGTCGGCAGCCGCCTGGTCGGCATAGAAGTAGGTGAAGTTGGTGTCATGAATGTCCTCGGGAAGTGAAGTTCCGAAGTAGCGGTGTTCCACTATTATGAAGTTCGCCTGCAGGTACTTCGTGAGGTCTTCATCAGTAATTTCGTTGATGGTTTTTGACAAGTAATAACCTTCGGTATCCAGCACCACAGGGCGGTCGAAGCCCGCAAACTCCAGGTAGCAGCGCTGATTGAAGGTGCCCATGGAGGGGTCGTTGTGGTCGACCTGTTGTTCGACATTGAAGAAGTAGCCGACCTTCTTCTCATTCGTCGAGGATGTCTGAACCTCAATGTCGCTGATGCCAGGTATGGCCCGCAGTTTCTCTGTTATCTTGTCGGAGTACTCTGGGTCGGGAGTCTTGGTGCTGTCTGCCGAAGCAGCCTTCTCGTTGTACTGATATTCGTCGATGTGTTCGCTGTCGGCACAGCCCGTCAGGCCCAACACGCCCCACATCAGAAGGCAGGAGGCGAGGGTGCAGCTCATGAACCGTCTTATATTCATAGTCTTCATAGGATATTCTTCTTGTGGAATCTCTATTTATTTGTCACTTTCAATTCCCGGTCCGGATGTATTGCAGGGCACGATCCAGCTGGGTGTCTTTTCCTGTTAACGTAAACAAATCTTCATCGAGGTCTACGTCAATATCAGGTGTGATACCTATGCCCTCCAGCTGCTTGCCGTCGCGAGTGAACGTGGCCAAGGTGGGCAGATAGATGAACACGGGTGTCTGATCTTTTACGCCGATATGTCCGGAATAGTTGTACGAGAATTCTTCGTTGTCGGTCAGTGTACACAGGCCGCCCCAGGTGCGTTTGCCGATGAGCCGTGCATTTTCCACTTCCTTGGCGCTGAGCGAGGTGATCTCTGCCATACTGATCGAACGGCAGTTCGCCAGCACCACTATGGGTTCGGTGATGATGGCATGATCCAATTCCAACGTTCCTATCACCTGTGGCATCAAGGGTGAATAGTCGAGTCGTCCGGTTCCGCGCTTGAAGCGCACGTCGCCATAGGTGAAGCCTCCTCTGGGCAGCAGTGCCCCGAGGGCAAACTGGAAGTCGGACACGAGGCCGCCGCCGTTGCCTCTGACATCAATGATGACACCGCCCAGCTGGCCAAGACTGTGCAGTTTCTGGATGGCATTTATCCATGCGCTCCAAACTGCATAGGCCCTATCCATATGTGTGTTGGTGTATTCGTCGGCATTGGGGAAACCTTCATCGCGGACTGCATCTACGAGGTAGAATGTCAGGTGGAAGTCGCTGAAATAGAGGTAGGCAATATTTCCCTTCAGCAACGCAAATTTGATGTCTACTCCATAATCCCCGAACTTCGGATCGATAGGATCAAAACCTGGTATATTCAGATAGGAGAAGCGTTCGCACATCGTGTTGTAGAGTTTCAAGTCATCTTCGCCCGTGACTCCATAATTCAGGAGATTATAAAGATTGGTCAGAGTCTGCAGTATCTCAACCTGCTTCGCCGTCGGCGTTGTCAGTTGCTGGAGGGAGGCTATGCTGTCTGCCATCCACCGGAGTCCATAGCCGTCGGTGGCCATGAACTGATTCAGCAGGTCATCGACATGGGTGGAATATTCCATGTAAATGGGCTCGCCGTCGCTGGTGACCTCCACCTCGCCGTTTTCTATCTTCGCATAGTATTCGAGAGTAGGGTGGCAGATATCGGCAATATCAAAGTCTGGTCGCTGCATATTGCGATTCATAGCGGGCGCCACGCGGATGCTACGACCCGTCAGGTGGTTCTTCACGAAGATCACCATATGACCATCGTGCAGGGGGTTGAGGACCTTCTTAAGCAGGTCCTCCAGCTCGGCGTCGGTCACCTTTTCGCGCTCGTCCAGCGCTTCGAATTGGGGCAGGTATTCGTCGTAGACGGCATCCCAGTCGAGGCCGTTCTGCTGCTCGTAGTCCCAGAGGGCGTAGTTCTGGTTCAGGGCGTTCCATATCACCTTGAACTTTCCTGCAAAACTCTTCTCCGCTTCCTTGAATGCCAGGTTGTCTTTGTGGTCGTAGCTCATCAGCGTATCACTGTCGCCGCGACACGACCCCATGGACAGCCCCAGGAGTACTAAACCTAATATGAATAATATCTTGTTTTTCATCTTTATATCTATTTTCTATTAACTATCAACTCTAACCTCAATATTATCTATTATCTATTAACTATTAACTATTATCTCTTAACTATTAACTCTTCAGAATCCGTACTTCACTCCCACCTGAATGGCGGTCGTGGCGTTGTAGCGGTAATCCTTAACATGCATATATTGTTTCTGCACGCTCGTGAGGCTGTAGTAGTAGCGCACCTCCAGCTGGGCTGCCCAGTGAGGGGCGAAGAGGTATTCCAATCCAACGCCTCCGACGAGGCCGCAGTCCCACCGCTGGTCGCGTTCGCTGTTGAACTTCACGTCTTCGCTGAAGGTGTAGTATTTTCCCGAGAAGAGATTCATATCCGTGCCATCGCGCTGGCTCTTCAGCCAATAGCCGCCATACACACCAAGATTCACGAAGCCGCGCAGCTTGGTGCCTCCCACACTCATCGATGCCATCACCGGCAGCTGGAGGTAGTGGTTGTAGTACTTGTAGTCTATGGGTATCCGGTCGCGATGTCGCCGGTAGTTCTTCTGGGTCCAGTTCAGATCGGCCCTGATGCCCAACCAATCCAGCACATCGTACTGACCCATAACCCCGAAGGTGCCGCCCCAGCGGCCTTCGGAAGTCCAGTCAGACTGGTACTGATTGTTCATTGAAAAAACATTGTAGTCGCCACCTGCGCTGACCCCGATGTGCCACTGGGCATGGGCCGTCATCGAGAACATCATGGCGCAGGCCAAAAGCCACTTTTTCTTTTTCATTCTTGTATGAAACATTCTTAGAATTTGTGGATTCTCGCTTCCATAGATTGATAATCGGCTGCAAAGATACCTTATTTCCTTTCATCCCTCCAAACATTTATGCCACATTTTCGTCCCGATGGAGGTATTTTATAGTTTTTAACTGCTAAAATTTGGAAGCAAAGGCTCTGAAGCGTAACTTTGCAGCCAAAATATTACATTTAATTATGAAAACTATTTCCTTTTTTACTGCAAGCAGACACCTCCTCACGGTGATGCTCGTTTTTTCGATGATGCCGACGAATGCGCAGAGCATTTCAAAGGCCTACAAGGACTACAACAGCGGCAATCCTATCAGCCCCATGGTCTTCTGTGCCGACCCGACAGCCATTGACTACGAGGGAAGGCTCTATGTCTACGGAACGAACGACCATCAGCAATACATCGTCAACAACAAGACGGGCAGTAACGGCTACGGTAATATCAAGTCGTTGGTGGTCTTCTCTACGGACGATATGGTGAACTGGACCTTCCACGGAACCATCGACGTGGGTAAGGTCTGCGGCTCCTGGTGCGGACAGTCCTGGGCACCTTCGGCAGTGTGGCGCACCACGAACAGAGGCATTGATGAGTTCTATGTCTACTTCGCCAACGGCGGCGGCAGTGTAGGAGTCATCAAGAGTAATAAATCGCCGCTGGGTCCGTTTACGTCACCGCTGAGCCAGGCGCTCATCCGTCATGGAATGCCTGGTGTGGATCCATGCAACTGGCTCTTTGACCCGGGAGTTGTTATCGACGGGGAAGGCACCGGATGGATTGCCTTCGGCGGCGGCGACCCGCAGGATTCCGGCTCGAAACTGATGCCCGGCAATTCACGAATCGCCAAGCTGAAATCCTCGATGATTGCGCTGGACGGCTCGGCTGTGAACCTTCCGGCTCCCTATCTCTTCGAGGCCAGTGAGCTGAATATCATGAATGGCCGCTTTGTCTACACCTACAACACATCGTGGAGCGACCGCAACGACTGGAGTAGCTATGCAGGCCGCAACGGACAGTCGGCACCCTCGTCCTGCAGTATGTGTTATATGGTCACCGATACACCCCTGGACCCCGATTCCTGGGAGTATCGCGGCGAATATGTACCCAACGAGGGCAACTTCAGCGCGCTGGGAGCCGACTGGGGCAACAACCATACGCACCTCCATAAGTTCCAGGGCGAATACTATTTGTTCTATCACGGCAACGTACTGGAGAAGACGATGAAAGGTGCAGGCGCTATGGACAGCCAGGCTTCTGGCTACCGTTCTCTCTGTGTCAATAAGCTCACAGTCGACGAGAGCCAACAGTAGCTCAGCAAGATCACCATGAACAAAACTGGTGTCAACGCCATCCGAAACCTTGATCCATACATCCTCCAGCAGGCAGAGACAATGTCCACCTCCGGCGGCGTCAGCTACGAGGACTTCACCAATATCAGCAAGCCCACCAGCATCAGCAGCTTAGGCAATGATGCATCGCGCAACCTGCAGGTGAAGATGGCTGCCGGATCATGGATTCTCCTCCGTAAGGTAGATTTCGGCGAGGGAGCCACCTCCTTCACCTTCCGTACGAAGGGCACCGGCACCATCGAGCTGCGTCTGGGCACCTCGACCGCAAAGGCTGCTGCCTCGATGGACTTCTCTTCCTCCTCCTACACCGACCACACGATCGAGATCAACCCCGAAACCTTCAAGGGTGTGAAGACCCTCTGCATCGTTTTCACCGCATCCGATGGGGTGCTGTTTGATACCTGGCAGTTCTCCAACGTTCCCACCTCCATCTCCAGCCTCCGTCCCGATGCACCCTACAGCAACCCGTCAAATGGTGCAATCGATAGATACTTTGATCTCTCCGGCCGCCGCTTCTCCAATCCCCAGCAGAAAGGCCGCTTCATCATCGAGCAATACACCGACGAGCAAGGCCAGCTCCGTACCCGCAAGAAGATTCTAAAATAAATCAGCAAATCCGATAAATAATGAATAATACACAAATTCCTGCTCGACCTTGGTCGCTCCGTAATTGGAGAGTTTTCAATTTTCATTTTTCAATTTTCATTTTTCAATTCCTCATGGTGCTTGTCCTTGCTGCCTCTTGCGGTACCGCCCCTGAGCAGAGCAGTTCCGCGCTCGCCACTCCCGGCAACCCCTTCCTCCCGCTTTGGGAACATATTCCCGACGGCGAGCCCTATGTATTCGAAGACCCCGACCAGCCCGGCAAGTACCGCGTCTATCTCTATGGATCTCACGACAACCTTGTGACAGAATACTGCGGCCGCGACCAGGTCGTGTGGTCGGCACCCGTCGAGGACCTCTCACATTGGCGCTACGATGGAGTCATCTTCAGCGTCAGCAATGATGCACAAGGACAGCCCCTCTCGCCCGAGGGAATTGCAGATATCCTCTACGCACCCGATGTTGCCCTGAGCGTTGCGCCCGACGGCACCAAGACCTATTACCTCTATCCAAACAACCAGAGCGGAGGACGCAATGGTATGGTCTGCAAGAGCTCCAGACCCGACGGACCCTTCGAGGTTTGCAACTGGAACCCGGACAACCCGACCATCACCGACGGACCGCTCGCCTTCGACCCCGCCGTATTTGTTGATGACGACGGAAGGGTCTATGGCTACTGGGGATTCCAGCGTTCATACGCCGCAGAGCTTGACCCAGCCACGATGGCGACCGTCAAGCCCGGAACTGAAATCATCGAGGACATGATTTCCGGCCGCGACCAGGAAGGCATCTTCAGCTTCTTCGAGGCTTCCAGTATCCGTAAGATCAAGGACAAATATGTCTTCATCTACAGCCGCTTCACTCGCGACGGAGAGTTCGGACTCCCCATCTCCAACTACACGCTGGCATATGCCTACAGCGACAATCCTCTCGGCCCCTGGACCTACGGCGGCACCATCATTGACGGCCGCGCAAGGGAGATCAACGAGCAGGGCGACACCATCGCTTCTGCCACCCCCGACGGCAACACCCACGGATCCATCTGCGAAATCAACGGTCAGTGGTATGTCTTCTACCACCGTCAGACCGGCACCGATGAATATTCACGTCAGGCAATGGTCGCCCCCATCACCGTGGAGGTGGAGGAAGGTCCCGGAGGAAAAGTCCTCATCTCCGAGGGAGAATACAACTCCTGCGGATTTGCCCTCAACGGACTCGATCCCTTCGAGCCTCATTCCGCCGGTATTGCTTGTTGGTACACAGGACCCCGCGTGGCAGAACACAACTGGCCCAACAACACCTTCTACGGTTCCTACATCGCCTCCGCCTACGGTACAGACGACAAATTCCAGGCACCCTACGACCTCCGCAACAACACGAACCCCGTCGTCAACAACACCGACGGATCCATTGTCGGATACAAATACTTCCTGTTCGATGCAAAGCGCTTGGCAGAGATTAAGAACCTCATGCTCGTTCTGACCCTCGAGCCACAGGGCGTTGATGGAACCATAGAAGTCATGATGGATCGTCCCTGGACTTCGCAGGGAGGTAAGAAGATCGGAGAGATACAGCTCAAGGCAGACATGGAACGGAAGATGTGGGACGTCGCCGTCGGCATCTCACAACAAGCCAAGGAGAACGAACTCCAGGGCCGCCATGCCATCTTCCTCACATTCCACTCCGACCTCAAGGACACCTCCCTCTGCACCCTTCACACCCTCCAGTTCCAGGAAACCACCCCATAACTTTCCTCTTCGTCCCGTGTGTCGCGATTCATCGCGACTCCCTAATCCCCTTAAACTCTTAAACTCCTTAAACTCTTAAACCCCTTAAACTCTTAAACCCCTTAAACCCCTATAATTCTCAATTCTCAATCCTACCATGCACCAAATAGAATACGACACCCAGGGCACATGCTCCAAACACATATCCGTCACCATCGACGACAACGACATCATTCAGGACGTCACCTTCATTGGAGGCTGCAACGGAAACCTCCAGGGAATCTGCAGACTCGTCACAGGACAGAAAATGCAGGACGTCATCAGCAAACTCGAAGGAATCCGTTGTGGCGCCAAGCCCACCTCATGTCCCGACCAGCTCTGCCAAGCTTTGAAATCCAGACAACCATAAACTTACCACTATGATGAATATCCAGGAAGAGGCCCGAAGATGCCTCCTTTGCGCCGATGCGCCATGCAGCAAACAATGTAAGAACGGTGACCCTGCCCGCGCCATACGCGCCATACGGTTCGACAACCAAAAGTATGCTTACCAATGGGTCAAGGACTGCACTCCCGAGGAACTGCTGGCTGCACAGCAAGCCTGCATTCACTACGACCGCCCCATCCGAATCGCCGAACTCCTCCGTTCCGTTCTTCCCGACTCAGATGCGTCCTCTTCGTCCCGTGCAGCGCACTTTAGTGCGATGTCTCCTGCCCCTCCCTCCCTCGCCATCGATTTCTGCGGCATCCATTGCGAGAATCCTTTCTTCCTCGCTTCCTCTGCCGTTTGCACCAACTACGAGATGGTAGCCCGCGCATTCGACATGGGGTGGGGTGGAGTCTTCTACAAAACCATCTGCATGCAGGACATCAGGGAAGTATCACCGCGTTTCGATGCCCTTCACGAAGCAGGCACCGGCGACTTCTATGGCTTCCGCAATATGGAACAGCTCAGCGAGAATCCACACGAAGTAGATTTCGATATCCTCCGCCGGCTGAAGCAGAACTATCCCAACAAAATCGTCATTGCCAGCATCATGGGACAGTTCGAGGAAGAGTGGATAGAGCTCGCCAAGATGGCAGAGGCTGCCGGATGTGATGCTGTGGAACTGAACTTCTCATGTCCTCAGATGCGTCTCACAGGTATGGGCAGCGACGTCGGTCAGAACTCCGAGCTGGTGCTCTTCTACACCGCATTCGTCAAGCGCAATGTCAGCATCCCCGTCATCCCGAAGATGACACCCAATATCACACAGATCAACCAGCCCGCTTTGGCGGCATACTTCGCCAGCGCCGATGCCATTTCCGCCATCAACACCATCAAGAGTGTCACAATGCCCTCCCGTGTGGAGGTTTCCGGACGGAAGGCCATCTCCGGACTCTCCGGAAGAGCCGTGAAGCCCATAGCACTCCGCCATATCCTCGAAATGGCAAAGAACACACTCCTCATGGGAGCCCACGGAAAACCCGTCGAACTCAGCGGCATTGGTGGAATCGAGACGTGGCGCGACGCGCTCGAGTTCCTGCAGATCGGATGTCGCAACGTACAGGTATGCACCGCCGTCATGCAGTATGGCTATCGCATCATTGACGACCTCATACTCGGTATGCAGAACTACCTCGCTGAACGGGGCTTATCCTCGCTCGATACCGTCATCGGCGAAGAACTCCCCAATTTCGTCATGCCCTCCGATTTGGACCGCGACACCATTGTCTATCCCAAAATCGATCGCGAGCGGTGCATCGGATGTGGACGGTGCTACACCTCCTGTATGGATGGAGGCCACCAGGCAATCGCCTTCGACAACGCCACCCGACAGCCACGTATCGTCGGCACCAAATGCGTAGGATGCCACCTCTGCCGACTCATCTGTCCCACAGGAGCCATCGGCGTCACCAAGCGCATCCCCAAGAAAGCCAACCCCACCTAATTCCATCTTACATCTTCCATCTTATATCTTCCATCTTCCATCATCCATCTTCCATATGAAAAAATTCATCCTCTGCCTTATGGCAACCATGGGCCTGCTGACCCTTTCAGCCCAGAGTATTTATGATTTCAAAGTTAAGGACGACACCGGTCAGGAAGTATCACTCGCTGACTACAAGGGCAAGGTCCTTCTCATCATCAACACCGCCACACGATGCGGATTCACACCACAGTACAACGACCTCGAGCCACTCTACCAGAAATACCGCGCACAGGGATTCGAGATCCTCGACTTCCCCTGCAACCAGTTCGGACAGCAGGCTCCTGGCACCATTCAGGAGATTCACCAGTTCTGCACGGCTAATTTCGATATCCATTTCCCACAGTTCGACAAGATCGACGTCAACGGGCAGAATGAACATCCCCTCTACACATGGCTCAAGCAACAGGCTGGAGGAGGGGACATCAAATGGAATTTCACCAAATTCCTCATCAGTCGCGACGGACAGGTCATCCGCCGCTACGAGTCGCGCGATCAGGTAGCAACCATCGAGGCAGACATGCAAATGCACATCAACCCCGTACTCACCAACATCATGGCGCGACGATCCGTACGCAGGTACCTCGACAAACCCGTCGACCACCACCTCCTCGAGACCGTAGCACTCGCTGGCATCAATGCTCCCAGTGCCATGAACCGGCAGAACTGGGCCCTACGCATCATCGAAGACCAAAACATCATGGCCTCCGTCAAGGAGATGTGTCGCAACGCGCCAAACCTCATCTGCGTCTGTGCACCCGAAAACGGACGCTTTGACCTTGATGCAGGACTACTCGGACAGAACATGATGCTCGCAGCTCAGGCTCTCGGACTCGGCACATGCATACAGACAGGTCCCATACGAGCCCTCACCACAGACCCCAAAGCCCAGGCCTTCCGAGACTGCCTCGACATTCCCGCCGACTACAAGCTCCTCTATGTCATCGCCATCGGATATCCCGACGAGCAGCCCGCCGCCAAGCCCCGCGACGCCTCTAAAGTAAAGTACATCCGTTAATCCCCTTTCAATTTTTAGCTTCGCAGACTTTTGATTCCTGAGCAAGCGCAGCCTAATTTTCCGCTCGGCGCCTTGCGAGTTTCTTGAAGTATCAAGCGACAAGGTCGAGCGCACGCTTGAAGAATTTTCAATCTCTCGCTGTGCGCAGCCTAATTTTCAATTTTCAATTTCTAATTTCCCCCAATGCCCCCCACCTCCGGATATCCCAACCTTGACCATTGGGTCACCATCTGGCAACAGACCCTCCCCAACTATTTCGGCTACCCCTTCAATGAGGTATCACCCCTCCGCGAATTCTACCAGTGGTACTACGACGCAGGTATCAATCTCATGAACCTCAACAACGCCGGCGACCCCTTCACCGACAACCCGTGGGAAGTCTCCTCACAAGTCTTCGAGCGTGAAGTGATTGAGTTCTTCGCACCCCTCTACCACTTCGACGACGACGACCGATGGGGACTCGTCACACACAGCGGATCCGACGGCAACAACCACGGCATCTATTTCGGCGCCAACTACCTTCGACAAAAGACAGGACTGGCTCCCATTCTCTATGTCAGCGACGAGGCACACTACTCCAACATGCGACTCGCACACCTCCAGAACCTCGAGACCCGCCTCGTACCCAGTGACGATATGGGACGCATGATACCGCAGGAACTCGAGCGACAACTCGACACCTCCCGGCCCGCACTCCTCGTCTATGCATGCGGCTCCACCTTCAAGGGAGCCATCGACGACATGCCCGCCCTCAACGCCGTACTCCACCGCCACCCCGAGCTGCCCGACGTCTACCGGCACGTCGATGCAGCACTCTTCGGCGGCTACCTCCCCTTCACGCCCCACCGCCATCTCGTCAGCTCCAAGCACATGGGCTTCGAGTCCATTGCCGTCAGTGGTCACAAGTTCTTCGGCATTGATGCACCCTGCGGACTCTTCATCTGCACACGTCACGTCTACGACAACCAGGCAGATTTCGATATTCCCTATCTCAATAAGAACATGCGAATGATCAACTGCTCCCGAGACCCCATACAACCCCTCAAGTTCTGGTGGGTCATACAGAAAGTGGGAGCCGACGGCTGGACACAGCAGGCACAACGCATCCTACAGCTCACTGCCTACCTCAAGCAGCAGCTCGACAATATCCAGTATCCCGCATGGGTCAACGACTACAGCAACACCATCATCATCCAGAGACCATCACCCCAGATCACCCACAAATACCAGCTCGCACAAAACCACGACCCACGCTTCGGAGGAGACCTCGCACACGTCGTCGTCATGCAGCACTTCACCAAGGAAACCATAGACGCCTTCGTCGCAGAACTAAAAAAATGATAGGCAAGCAACTTGAACCGCAACATCCTTACAACACCATTTGCCATCAAACGCTGGCTCGATTCATAATATTAATAATAGAATATGAACACTGAAAGAGTAAAACATTGGATGCTGACTGCGATACTGGCTGTAGCAGGATGCACACAGGTCATCGCACAGCAAGCGGTCTCCTTTCCCGAAGAGTCGTATTCCCCAGTGACAAACGTAAACCGCAGAGGCTTTCCGCGAGTACTGAAGGACAATAGTGTCATGTTCCGTGTCGCCGCGCCACAGGCACAGAACGTGCAGGTGGACCTCTGCGGCACGAAGTACGACATGCAGCCCTCTGAGGGAGGCAACTGGACAGTAACCACCAAACCGCAAGTGCCCGGATTCCATTACTATTTCCTGATTGTCGATGGTGTATCAGTAGCGGATCCTGCCAGTCAGACGTTCTACGGCTGTGGCCGATGGTCGAGTGCCATCGAGATCAAGGAGCTGGGGATGGATGATTTCGAGGTACAGGAAGTGCCACATGGTGAGCTGCGCACCGTCCAGTACTACAGTCAGGTGGATGAGACATGGCGTCCGCTGATGATATACACACCTGCAGGTTACAACGAAAGCAGTCAGGAATACCCTGTCGTCTATATTCAGCACGGTGGTGGCGAGGATCATCGCGGATGGATGGAGCAGGGCCGCACGGCTCAAATCATGGACAACCTGATAGCCGCAGGCAAGGCAGTTCCGATGATTGTGGTCAGCTCGAATAGTAATGTGCAATCACGAAACGGTGGTTTTGGCGGAGGTTACAGCTGGCAGGGCATGCAAAGCTTCCGCAGCGAACTATTGGAGAATGTGATTCCGTTTGTGGAGAAGAACTACCGCGTTAGGAAAGATCGCAAGAGCCGCGCTATGTGTGGCCTCTCTATGGGCGGCGGCCAGTCCTTTTATATCGGTCTGCGCGACCCAGATGTGTTCGCCAATGTGGGCGTCTTCTCTACCGGTATGTTTGGCGGCATCAGGGGCGCCTCCAACTTCGATCTGGAGAAAGAGGTGCCGGGGATGTTGACGGACACCCCCACCTTCAACAAGCAGTTTGATGAGTTTTTCGTAAGCTGTGGCGAACAGGATCCCCGCATAAATTATACCCGTGACATCGTAAAGAAGATGCGCGATGGAGGTGTGGAGGTACACTTCAATTCCTACCCAGGTGACCACGAATGGCAGGTGTGGCGCAAGTCCCTGCATGAGTTCGCACAGATGCTGTTCAAATAGAACAAACCATATGATGAGTAGGATTATCAGAGAGGCAGGACCCTCGGACACCACAGAGATTATGCAGGTGGTGGAGGCCGCAAAGAAAATCATGCGGTCCTCGGGCAACATGCACCAATGGGCAGAGGGCTATCCGTCGGAAGCTGTTATTATGGCTGATATGGAAAGAAATGGTGGTTTTGTGATAGAGGAAGGTGGCTGCATCGTAGCCTATTTCGCTTTCCTGTCATCTCCAGAGCCCACCTACTCAAAGATATACGATGGACGTTGGCTGGATGATGAGAAATCCTATCATGTCATCCATCGAATCGCCAGTTATCCCAAGGTCCATGGAATCTTCAGAGACATCATTGACTTCTGCTTCTCGCGTGATGCCAATATCCGCATAGATACCCATAAGGACAACAGCATTATGCAGCACAACATCGAGAAACAAGGCTTCACCTATTGTGGCATCATCTACCTCGCCAATGGTGATCAGAGACTTGCCTATCAGAAACTATCAGATAATCACAACACATATCCATAAATCAAAATAAACAACAATGGACAGAAGAGAATTCATCAGGAAAGCAACGACGACAGCCACAGCAGCCGCTGTTGTTTCACCCGTTTCCGCCATGTTCAATCCGGCAACAGGCAAGAAGTGCAAAGTCCTTCTCATCAACGGCAGTCCCAGGACTGACGGCAACACCTTCTGTTGCCTGCAGGAGATAGAGACGACGTTGCAGAAACACGGCATCGATACCGAAATCGTTCAAATAGGCCGCCAACCTGTTCGCATGTGCATCAACTGTGGCGGATGCCACCGGAACGAAGGCCGTGGATGCGTCTTCGAGGATGACGTCTGCAGTGTAATCACCGAGAAGATGAAGACCGCTGATGCCCTCATCGTAGGAACGCCCGTCTATTACGGACAGCCCAACGGTGGAATCCTCGCTCTCATGCAGCGCCTCTTCTTCTCCGCAGGACACCTGGTTCAGAACAAGCCCGCTGCCGCTTTGGCCGTCTGTCGCAGAGGAGGAGCCACCGCCACACTACAGACTATGAATATGATGTTCGAGATGATGAATATGCCCCTCGTCACTTCACAATACTGGAACATCGCCTACGGAGCTGGTAAGGGCGAGGTAAAACGGGACAGCGAAGGAATGCAGACCATGCGAACCCTCGCCAACAACATGGCATTCCTGCTCCAGAAGATTCATGCCGACGGCAATCCCGCTCCTCAGCGCGACGAACGTCCCCAGTTCATGAACTTTATCCGGTAGTGAGACGAGGGGGGAGGGGGGAGCTGACATCGCACTAAAGTGCAATGAACGGGACGAAGAGGGATGAGAGTAATTAACCATTAACGATTGACAATTAACAAATAACAATTAACTATTGTGAGGGGGGGCTTCATGCTTAAGTGTTTTTTTATTATGAATAAGATGTTTTATAGGTTTTTGTTACAGGTGGTGGTGGTGATGGTGGCGGTGTGTGCTCATGGTCAGAATGGCTTGGTGATGATCAGCATCGAGACTTCCGGGGCGCTGAGTGCTGAGAAAAAGGTGGCGGGTCGCATGAGTATGGATGGTTACGAGGGTGGGATTGGCATCAAGTTGAGGGGCAACAGTTCTCTGGGCTTCGCTCAGAAGAAATACACGATTGAGCTGCGTTCGGATGATGGTGGGAAGTTGGCTGCGGGTCTGCTGGGAATGCCAGCCCATAGCGATTGGGTGTTGCTGGCTCCGTATAACGATGTGTCGGCGGTGCGTGATGCTCTGGCTTTTCAGTTATGGCGCGATATGGGTCACTGGGCTCCGCACACGCGGCTGGTGGAGTTGACGTTGGACGGGGAGTACCGGGGTATCTATATTCTCTCGGAGGCCATCAAGCGGGGCAGGGAGCGGGTGGATATTGCGAAGATGGGAGAGACGGATAGGAGTGGCCGTGAGTTGACCGGCGGCTACTTGCTGCGGATAGACACGTTCAATGATGATGATGCCACGTTCACCTCCAAGGTGCCGGGCATTGGGGAGGGGTGCTTGTCGAGTGAGGTAGTCTGGTCGTGTATTTATCCTAAGAAAAAGGATCTGCAGCCGGAACAGTTTGCTTATATCGAGAGTTATGTGGATACTGTGGAGCTGGTGGTTCAGTCGGATTATTTTGCGGATGCGGATCGGGGCTATGCTCGGTATATTGATGTGGGTTCGTTCGTGGATTACTTTATTCATACGGAATTGAGTCTAAATGCTGATGGTTATAGGCGCAGTGCGTACTTCTATAAGGATCGGCAGGATGCAGATGGCAGGGGTGGTAAGTTGGTGGCTGGTCCTGTGTGGGATTATAACCTGGCCTTCGGCAATGCGAACTTCGCGCATGCGGACGATATTGAGGCTTGGTGTTTCGAGGGTGCGAGCAATAGCCCGACTCCGGCGCTATGGCAGCGGTTGCTGCAGGATCGTGCTTTCCGGAGGGCAGTGAGGATGCGGTATGAATCGTTGCGCGGAAATGTATTGAGCAATGAGCGGATATTTTCGTACATTGATTGTCATGCAGCGGTCTTGAAGCCCTGCATCGGCCGGCATTTTGAAAGGTACCCGGAACTGTTGGTGAAGGAAGGAGAAAAGCGGGAACGGGCGAAGGTTCGGCCTTTCGGCGGTTTCCCGATGATGGGTGGTTTCCCGATGATGGGTGACTCTATTCCGCTTTTCCCTGGTGGTTTTCCGATGATGGGCGGCTTCCCGATGATGGGTGACTCTATTCCGCATTTCCCTGGTGGTTTTCCGATGATGGGTGGTTTCCCGATGATGGGGGGCTTTGGAGGCGTTGGAGATATGGTCGGTATGTTTGCGGCGTATCGTGTCAGTTCCTACGATGAGGAGATCAGCATTCTGAAGCAATGGCTTACAGATCGTCTGAGTTTTCTGGATCGCAATATCGAGCGTTTTGACAAAGACTGGGAGCCGCGTGTGCAGCCTCTTGTGGAAAAGAAAATGCAGTTCCCTTTTTGGCAGGAATAAGAAAATAAGGGAATAAGAAAATTGAGAATTGACTATTAGAGTATAAATATGATGGTAAAGAAAATTTGTATTGTAGTTGTCTTGTTGTTGAGTAGCGCAGCAAAGGCACAGGTGAATGACTGGGAAAACCCGGCTGTGGTGGGTATGAATAAACTGCCCTATCATGCCACGTTGCAACAGCCTTCGAAATGGAAGGACTGTCTGGAGATTGTGAGCCTAGACGGTGAGTGGTTGTTTCACTGGAGCAAGGATCCGGAGTCGCGACCTGCTGAATTCTTTCGTGAAGATTACGATGTGAGCCAATGGGGCAGAATCAAGGTGCCAGGAAACTGGCAGCTGCAGGGCTACGGCAAGCCCATCTATGTCAACATGCAGTATCCGTTCCACCGCGACCGCCCCAGCGTCACGGGCGAGCCTAATAAGGACTGGTATGCCTACGACCACCGCAATCCCATTGGTTCGTATGTCACTTTTGTAGATATAACCAAGGAGATGCTCTCGCAGAATCTCATCCTGCATTTCGGCGGCGTACATTCTGCCTTCTATGTTTGGATCAACGGACAGAAGGTGGGTTATAGCCAGAACTCCATGTCGCCGGCTGAGTTCGACATAACAAAATATGCACGTGAGGGAAGAAACAAGCTGGCAGTGGAGGTGTATCGCTGGAGCGACGGCAGCTACTTGGAGTGTCAGGATATGTGGCGTCTCTCGGGCATCTTCCGCGAGGTGCAGCTGTGGGTACGACCGCTCGTGCACATCACAGACTATAAGGTCGAGGCGGTGCCCAATCAGGACTTCTCGCAGGCTACCATTACGGCCAATATCCTCCTGTGCAACACCGGCAAGAAGAAAGCCAAGAACCTGACGGTGTCTTTCAGTATCGACGGAAAGACCATCGAGGGAAAGGTGAAGAGCCTTTCTGCGGGCGATACCACAAGTATCAAACTCACTTATCTTTTAGACAATCCTCGCCTGTGGTCAGCCGAGAAGCCAAACCTCTATCCCTACACGGTGGAGCTCTTCTGCAAAACATCTCCCCAAACAGAGGGAAGTCGGGAGGGGACCGAGCATTTCGACAACCACCTTGGAGTGAAGCGTGTGGAATGTATCGGCGAAGTCTTCAAGATCAACGGCAAGAACGTAAAGCTGCGAGGCGTGAACCGTCACGACCACCATCCCGTGACGGGCCGCTATGTGGACGATAAGACCTACGAGCAGGACATCGCTCTAATGAAGCAGGCGAACATCAACTTCCTGCGCACCAGCCATTATCCCGACCGAGAATATCTCTATGAACTCTGCGACCGCTGGGGAATTTACGTCATGGACGAGGCTAATCAGGAGAGCCACGGCTACGGCTATGCAAACCGCGAGATGGGCGAAGACCCGGCCTGGAAAGATGCACACGTGGACCGGGCCGTCTCCTTGGTTCAGCGCGATAAGAACCACCCATGCGTCATCTTCTGGAGCCTGGGCAACGAGGGTGGGGTAGGGCCGAACTTGAAGGCGATGCGCGAGGCTGTTGTGGCTTTGGATACCATCGCCCTTCCCTTCTGCGACACCGACCGCAGCCAGAGTGACATCTACGATGATGGCTATCTACCTCCAGCCAAGCTGGAAGAGGAAGCCAAGAAAGTCACCGACCGCCCCTTCATGATGCGCGAATATGCTCATGCCATGGGTAACTCGGTGGGCAATTTCCAGGAATACTGGGATGTCATCTATGCCGACAGCAGCATCTGCGGTGCTGCCATCTGGGATTGGGTGGATCAGGGGGTAAGTCCCACGCCCTCCCGCGATGAAGGAGAGGCCTCCGGCAATAATGGGTCAGACAAAGCGCAGCTTCTCCCATCCATCACGGGCGGGGGTGCTTTCCTCTATGGCGGCGACTTCGGCGACCGGCCCAACGACGGGGCTTTCTGTATCAACGGACTTGTCGCACCTGACCGAATGCCGCATCCTCATTACTACGAGGTGCAGCATGTCTATCAGCCCCTGCAGTTTGTCCGCGACCCCGACGGGTTGATAAGCATCATCAATCACGACAGCTTCACCGACCCCGCCGAATATGACATCACCTATGACACCGTCACCATAGATGGCGAGCAACTGCTGAACATCGCAGCCCGTCTGAAAGAAGATAAGCCCTGGGCGCCCAAAGGCTTCGCCGTCGCCAGCGAACAATTCGTCCTCACCCTCTATGTCTTCCCCGTCTCCGTTTTCGGTGGTTCGTCTGGCGGAGCAAACCCCTCCCTCCCTCGACCCTCCACCCTCCCAGGCATCACCATCGACGGCAACAGACTCACCTCCTGGATTGTAGATGGCGAAGAGATTCTGCAAGCCCCCCTGGAGCCCTACTTCTGGAAACCGGAGAACGACAACCAACATGCAGCGGGCTTTGCACGTCGCACTGCCATGTGGCGTGAGGTGCGCGACGTTGCTGTCTGCTATACTCCTATCAGCGACCGCAGCATCCTCGTGGAGTTAGACTATAGCCCCACTTCAGAAGAGGACGCCCCTCCGATTCCTAAGTTCGGAATGCGCATGCGGCTGCCTGCCGACTATACCGACATCCAGTACTACGGCCGAGGTCCCTGGGAAAACTACCCCGACCGCAAGCGTTCTGCATTCTTAGGGAAATACCGAATGCCCCTCAGCGAGTTCGAGACCGAGTATATCCATCCGCAGGACAACGGCTGTCGCACAGATGTCCGCTGGTTCAGGATAGGAAACGGAAAGGACACACTCCACATTGTCGGAATGCAGCCTCTCTGCATCCGGGCTTGGGATTATGGTGAAGAGGACTTGGAGCCTGCCGCCCACCCCTGGGAGATCCAGCGCGGACGCTTCGTCAACCTCAACATTGACCTCAACATTCACGGCGTTGGAGGTATCGACACCTGGGGACAGCGTACCCTGCCGCAGTACATCATCCCAGCCAACAAGCCCCACCACTATAGCTTCATAATTGAGGTGGTGAAAGGCCCTACCCCTTAACCCCTTAAACTTTAAACTCTTAAACTCTTAAACTTTAAACTTACCCCCCTTAACCCTAAACCCCGTTTCCGGCGGTTCGTACGCCGGAGCAAAGCCTCCCCCCTCAACATGAAACGGCTTTCCACCATCCTTAAGCCCCTCATCCCCATACTTGCGGCTGCCTATGGTCTCATGCTCATCTATCTGACCGCCCTGCCACTCGCAGACCGGAATCCGAGCCTGGGCGCCGAAGCCTTAACCTGGCTGCTCACCGTCGTCGCCATCGCCATCACCTACTTCCTCATCCAGCGCATTCAACCAAAACTCTTTCCCGAGGCAAAACAGTTCTCGATGAAATCGCCCGCCTTCTCCATCGTCGCTGGACTCATACTCATAGCACCACTATGGAATCTCGTCGAGGCGTATGCCGTCTATGGACTCACATCCCTCATAGCCACAGTCCACACCGAGCCCATATCCTCCACACCCGACGAACTGCGCGAAGACCTCATTGCCGGCGTCCATGCCGTGCTCCTCGCGCCACTGCTCGAAGAACTTTGCTTCCGTCAGCTCGCCATCTCACCATTCCGACGGCGGCGGAATCAGATCATCGTCTGTATCCTCATGGCACTATTGTTCGGCATCCTCCATGTACGTAATTTCCCCGGAGCCTTCCTCAGTGCTATTCTCTATGGATTCCTCTTTATCCAGACACGCAATATCTGGTATCCCGTCATCCTCCACGCTGGCCACAATCTCGCCGCCACACTCCTCGCACTTTATTGCTTCTTTGACATCGGACAGATACAGATGTCCAAGTCACCCGTAATCATCCTTCCCGACACCATCGTCACCATCGCCTCCGTCACCTTAGCCCTCATCGGGTTCGTAATACTCAAAAGTAAACAATCATAACCAAACTGTAACACCCTACTAACGATGAACTCAAAAGCCATCCTGACAATACTGCTGCTCACCCCCGTCCTCACCACTTCGGCAACAGATTTCGAGACCGCCACATCAGCCGTCGCCAATATGCGAGTAGGGTGGAACCTCGGCAACACACTCGACAGCAACTCCGGCGACATCAACAACATGTGGATCGAGAAATGGAGCAGTCGCAGACCCTCTGACTACGAAACAGCATGGGGGCAGCCCATCACCAAACCAGAACTCTTTCAGATGTTCAAGGAGGCAGGATTCAACGCCATACGTGTTCCCGTCACATGGTATCCACACATGCAGGCACACTTCACCCTGAATGGCACCGCCTGGGACCCCGCAAACGACGACATCGGCACAGAAATACAAACCCAATGGATGACACGAGTTCATCAGGTTGTCGACTACGTCATCAACCAGGGAATGTACTGCATCCTCAACATCCATCACGACACCGGAGCCGCCAATACAGCATGGCTCGTGGCAAGCGAAAACGACTATGCACAGCAGAAAGAGCGTTTCGAGGAGGTGTGGCGACAGATTGCCGAGGAATTCAAGGACTACGACCAACACCTCATCTTCGAAGCATACAACGAGATGCTCGACCCATACCATTCCTGGTGCTTCGCATCCTTTGCCGCCCCATCAAACTACGATGCCGACGTTGCCAATTCTGCCTACAACGCCATCAACAGCTATGCCCAGAGCTTTGTCGATGTCGTGCGATCCACCGGAGGCAATAATGCACAGCGAAACCTCATTGTCAGCACCTATGGAGCATGTTGCGGCAGCGGCACCTGGAACACACACCTCCAAGATCCACTCAAGAAGATGCAGCTTCCTACCGATATCGTCAGCGACCACCTCATCTTCGAAGTACACTCCTATCCCGACATCAAGGACCTCAACACCGCTAAGAGCGAGGTCAGGCAAACCATCAGCGCACTCAAGAAGCACCTCGTTCCCAAGGGAGCACCCGTCATCTTCGGAGAATGGGGCACCAGCACCGATGCTGCCTACGACAATTATCGCGACAACATGCTTGCCTTCGCCCACTATTTCGTACAGCAAGCCAAGGCCAGCAACATCGCAACATTTTATTGGATGGGACTTTCAGACGGAGCACACCGCAGCGTCCCTGAATTCAACCAGGCCGACCTGAAGGACGCCATCATCAAAGGCTATTACGGAGACGAAGGATACACCCACATCACCACACAGTCAACCTCCAAGGCCCCCGAAATATCATCCTGTTATAACCTCCAAGGTTGTCCTATTTCCTTCCCGCAACAAGGGATAAACATCATCAGAATGGCCGATGGAACAAGCAGGAAAATAAGCAGACATCAGTAAGCCCCCCACCATGTGACACAACTGGGGAACCAAAAACCGAGAGTTTTCAAAAACAGAATCCGCTTCAAAGATATTGCATTGAGCGACAGAAACCAGTTTATCACGTAGAGTCATCCGTAGCTCTTCAGCATGACAGTATTGAACCATGGGTTGAAGGATGTTCCATTCCCACCTTGTTGCTAAAAGAATGAATCTCATTCTGCTTTTTAATCCAAACTATAGTCTCTGCGACGAGGAACTATAGTTTGTGCGGCGAGGAACTATAGTTTGTTTGATTAATGAGGCCGATGGCGATTTGAATCGATGACCTTGGGCATGGATGACATTCTGCAATGATAAACGGAAATGTTTTTGAAAGGATGAAGGGTATTGGCGGGAAAGGACAGGGGAGTAAACGCAAGTCGTAAGGGGGAAAGCCGGAAGACGTAAGGACTTTCGCTGGAAGACGTGACGTCTTCCGCGATAAGTCGTATGGTCCTCCGCGATAAGACGTGACGTCTTCCATGAAAGGACGTTACGGTTTATACGAAAGGACGTGAGGAACAGGACATATATACGTAAAGGCGGAGATGTATATACGTAAAGACGGGGATGTCGTAATGTCTAAACCTCTCGCTACCTTTCACGGAAGATGTAGCGTTTATCGCGGAGGACGATTCACAGAAATAGACATTATCTCACCAGCCGCTTGCGACCATTGATGATGTAGACGCCCGGTTGGCGTATGCGGTCGAGGCGACGACCGGCGAGATCCATGATGATGGACGAGGGTGATTGTTGCGATGAATCGCGACACACTGGACGAAGAGGGGCGGATGTGTCTGCGAGGTCGCGGATGCCGTCGTAGAGCGTAGGCGCTGGTGTGACGCGGAAGGTGGAGCCGTTGTCGGTATGGCTGTTCTCGTGGGTCCAGCTCTGGAGGGGACCTCCCTTGCCACCAATCTGGTTGAGGCAGGTGAAGGGTGTGGCGTTGTCCTGTACGCGCAGTACGAAACCGTCGAGATTGGGCATAATATCCCAATAGTAGTCGCCTGGGCGCATGACGGCGTTCTGGCCTTCGAGGGTGAGTGTGGCATCGAGCCCTGTAGAACGGTTATAGACCTTGACGTTGTAGGGCGTACCTCCGAATGCCCACTGGAAGGACTCAAGACTCAGCGTGTCGGGGTCGAGGACTGCCACGGGAACGTAGGGCTCGGTATCATTCTTTCCTACCATGTAATCTGAGCGGATGGTCATGTTGTACCACTGTGCATCGTCGGTGGAGGTGGTGAAGTCGAAAGGTCCCTGCCAGATGGCTTCGTAAGTCACGGTGGTCTCCTCTGTGACAAATAACGGCTGATCGCCGACGGGATAGAGCGAGACGAAGGCATTGCTCCAATCTGCGGGCGGATCGGGAAGATGGGCGCCGTAGGGGATATTCCTGGTCTGAGAGGCGATGATCTGATGGTCGTACATCAGGTTCGTTGTGACGGCGAGCATACTGCTTTGTGCCAGCTGCAGTGCTTCTGTGGGGTCGAAATCACCGACTTCCTCTATCTTCCAGCGGTCGCCGTCGTCGGGCGTGTTCCAGGAGTTGATGACGAGCGAGGTGGTGCTGTTGTTGAAATATCTGATGCTGCCGTCGTCGGCGAGGGTGCTGATCATATAGAGGTACTCCTCATCAGGATGCAAGGTGTCGAAATAGACAGGTGACCCGAGCTGCGGAACCCATGAGCCGTAGAGGGCGGAGGTGTTGAGGAACATCTTGGTGACGGGGCTGTAGAGGTAGTTGTTGCCCTCGATATGAATAATGGCGAACTGCTTGTCCTCCTCAGGTGCATCGATGCGGATTTGTCCTACGTCGAGTCCGGTATGGTTCTCATCAAGCACCATTGCTCCACGCCGGCAGGTGATAGCGTAGAGTTTGTCGTTATCGAATGTGATGGGTTCGATGGGTTCGACGGGCTCTGGTCTGACGTTGTCGAGGATGTCCTGATAGATCTGGCTGGCACGCTTCTGAAGCCAGTTGGCAGCCGTAGAGACCTGCTGTTTGTAGTTGGTTCTGTCGCCCCACACGTCGGCATTGCTGCTAAAGGACTTATAGGCGAAGTCGTAGTAGTCCTTGCAGAATTCGAGGAGCTCTGTGAGATCTTCTGCCATGAACTTCTCCCATAGCTGCTGATAGCGCGAGCTCATGGGCTCGTATCTCCAGCGCAGGTCTTGAATGAAATGCTTGACATTGGCATCCCAGTTGGGCATGTCGATCCAGTAGTTGGTGGTGGCATTGTCGCGATAGTATCGGCCGTTGCCCTCGTAGCCGAATGCCCAGTCGAGATCCCAGACGGGCCCGAAGACATATTTGCTGGTGTCGCTCTCGAAACTCTCGCGATAGCAGAACGTGCTTTTCGGGTGCCCCAGCTCGTAGTTGTTGATGAGCTCGTTGACCATGAGGAAGCGGACGAGCTGGTCGATATCGACGTGGCGGGAGAGATTCTGTCCTCGGTTGAGGGTGGTCATGAAGCGGTTCCAGTCCTCCCGGATGAGGTCGAGCGTCAGACGTGTTTCGTCGTCCCCGAACTCGGGTTCCTTGATGTTGATGGGCAGATTGTAGGGCGTGGAGCGGAACTTCTGTCCATCGGGCTCGTCGTAGTAGGAGTCCAGTTCGATGAGCGCAGCCGCCTGCTCATCTTCAAGATCGATGCTGTTGTTGGAGAAACCCACCTTCTCGGTCAGGTTGTAGTTGCCACGGTACTCGCCGTTGAGGTAGAGATCGACCGGAATGATATGGTTGGCTCCTGATGCGCCCATCAGATTCGCCGCTTTCATACCGATAGCGTTAGACATGAGTGAACCCGTCTGGTAATTCGAGAGGAGGACCCAGTTCTTGCCCTTGGTCATGCCGAGGGGCTTCACCTTTTCAGCGAACTTCAACCGGTAGGGTTTCTTGGGCCAGCTCCAGCTGCTGTTGCCGCGTCCACGAATCTGGAGCTCTGTCTTTTCCATCGACGGGAAGATGCCATGACCGTCGATGATGATCGTAGCATCCTTGAAGTCGGTCTTACTCGTGATCGGCTCGCCGTCGGCTGTATTGATGTAAATCGTTGGCACCTCGGCGCGGTCCGTCAGCCAGGAGACAGCTACGCGCACCAGACGCCCGTAGGGCTGCATCGTATAGTTAGATTCAGTGCCTCTCTCCGGCAGCAACATCCTGATGCCCTCGCGTGTGACAACATAATAGGTGTCGTCTTCGAAACGACGGCGTGTGACCTTACTCTCCTGCAGCTGGCCGTCGACATAGACCAGCGTCTGATCGTCGGGCACTTTGAACGACGGGGTGAGACGCTTTCCTATAGCCGCAAGCGTGACGAAGACCGTATCCTCAATCATTTCGCCCTCAGCATCCGCGAAAAGCTGGTCGTTGAACTTGTTGTTGAACTTAAATGACTCGAACGTCGGGAAGTCCGTAGGCGCCAGCTCGCTGACATGATTCACACGGGACAGCGGATACGTGAAGGTCTGACCGACAGAGGTCTCGATAACCAGGTTGCCACCACTCTCCGTCCGGCTGCTGACAATCTCCTTCGGGAAGGCGTCGATGTGTCCGTCGGTGAGGAACACATGGACGGCATCGGGGAACTTCGTCATCACCTCTGGCTTCGGTTCCGGCTCTGGACCCGGACCAGGCTCGCTGCCCTTCTTCGTCAGGTAGTACAGTTCGTTGATCGAACGCCCAGAGCCCTGATAGCCACCGAGAAGACCCGCACCCGCCCGAAGGTTCCAGCAGTAGCTGCCATCGAAAGCGCTGAAGAGGCTGATGGAGCCGTCGTCGTTCTCGGTGACATTCCACAGCTCGCTCCCATCTCCCGCCTCCGTCGACAGCGTCATGTATTTGAAATGCTCTTCGACGCGGTCGTAGGTGAAGACGATGTACTCGCCCGAGACCTCATTGCAGAAAGTGTAGCCCGACCCTGTATTCCTCACCATCCAATACCCGTCTGCCGCAATCGGGTCCCCGTCGCTGACATAGCAGATATACGGAGACATATCGTGATAGGCACCGAGAGCCACATAACCATCCGTCTGAGCACAGGAAATGGAATACACACCATCCTCGATAGCTGCGGCAGCAAACATCACGCTGACCAACAGCGAGAGAACAACAAGGATAAGACGCTTTTTCATAGCCTTTTTTCTTTTGTCTTAGATTATTTCGCCGCAAAAGTACGAAAAAAATTCAGTTTGGCGTCCCCTAATGCGCGATTTTGACCAAATCGACGGGTTGAAAATGTCATTTTAGAGCTTTAAATAGGGAAAATGATGGATTCGAGGTCCCTTTTTCTCGAAAATTAATTATTTATGAGTTTTTTCTCGATAAAAAAGAGTATCTTTGACCCATATTCACTCGTGCTAATGATGTATCGACCTATAATCATATTGATTAGCTTTTTGCTCTTATCTGCTGCTATGTTCGCAGAAGATGAGTTGCCCATCATAGAGATTCAGGCAGACAGGATGATTGTTTATCCCCAGCGAATGGAACTGACAGGGGAAGAGTCGTTGATGGATGTTCTCCAGATCGTGCCCGACCTGATGATAGCCGGCTATGAGGATGTCATCGACAACTATAACCTCCGCATTGACAACTGTCCGATGAATGGCGACACGAGGTTGATTCTTAGTCAGATGAAAGCCAAAGATATCGCCAAGATTCAGGTTTGCTACAATACGGGGGTGGCTAAGGGAACTATTGGAACGGGCCGTGTACTGGACATTAATTTGAAGATGCCTGAAAGGTTGAAAGGTTTCGTGGAAGGGCAGGGTGACTTCGGGAAGGATATAGAAGGTATTGGTGCCGTGAATGCGTTGTACGGCAGTCAGCATACCGACCTCTATGCCAATGCGTCTTACCGTTATCGGAATGGGAATGAGGAGTACCTGACGCTTCATATGACCAACCGATTTGATGACAGGAACAGACTGTTGACCTATTTCACTCAGCAGTATCTTGGCCAGCCCTCCGGCACGTCACATAAGATCATGGGCAGGGCGCGATACTTCCACACCTTCAATGACCTGGGTACAGAACTGCTCCTGCTGGGCGGATATCAGTATTCCAGTGATCGGGAGTTATCCAACAAGCTGCCATTGTTTCTCGCCGAGCTGAATACGCCTTTGTTCACCAGGCAGCTGTCTATGATGCTGGGCGTTGAGGGCGATTTCCTCATGACTAAGCAAAAGGATACGTATAGGAGTTGGGACGCCTTCAACTATGATGTCTATCTTCAGTTCACTTATTCCTTGCCAAAGTGGAGGTTCACCGTGGGTAATCGAGTCATGTTCTATGACTATAAGATGATGGCTTCTGGAACGACACAGAAACATTCCGACACCCGTGACAATGCCAATGCCAGCGTTATCTTTATTCCTGATCATCGGAATCATATCCAGTTGGGCTACTATCGCAAATACTATAATCCTTCCCACACATCTTTATTTTTAAATACTAATACGCTTTCTGATGAGGAATGGGCGATTACGAAGGGACAATTGGAAGAACGGACAATTAACCAGATGAAGCTGGCTTATGCCTATAGCAGGCAGAAATTGACGCTGCAGGTGGAGACGAGTTATTATGTTATTGAAGGTGACGAAAATTTCACGGAAATCGGTGCATCGGCTCATTGGAAAAAGAATTGGCTGAGTTTGACAGGGGGAACGAACCTCTTTATCGCTAAGAGTGGAGCCTATGCCTCGTTCAGGGCTGTCCCCACTGCTTATCTTCCTCATGAATGGCAGATCGGCATACAGCTGGTCTATTATACGGGAAATTCACCAAAACGTGAAGCGACAGGCGTGCCTGTGTATGGCTGCCTGTCAGTAAATAAACAATTTGGCAAGAAATGGAATGTTGGTATTGATTGGCATGATATGTTTGATGCATTCTGCAGTCAAGCAAAAGTAAACAGACATGCTGCCAATATCAAGTTACAATATAGATTCTAACCATAACAAGATAATTAACATGACAAGTATTGAATTAGACATGATACAAACTGCGGGCATTGGTGCTTTAGCCCTCCTCGTCGGTATGGTGCTGACCCGGAAGGTGGACTTCCTGCAGAAATTCTGTGTGCCGTCGCCTGTAAGTGGTGGGATCATCTTTTCTTTGATTACATTGATGCTTTATGGCTGCTTCCATATCGAGGTGTCGTTCGATGGTACACTGAAGGAGGTCTTCATGCTGGCATTCTTTACCAGTGTCGGTTTCCAAAGTGACATGAAAGTCATCAAACAAGGCGGCAAGCTTCTGGTCATCATGCTTGCACTGTTGGTGGTCTTGATTGTTATGCAGAACTTGATGCCAATGGTAATTACCCGACTTATGGGGGTTGATCCACTGATTGGCATGGCAGCCGGCAGCATTTCCATGACAGGCGGACATGGGACAGCAGGAGGATTCTCTGCTGTGCTCGAAGGCATGGGGTTGCATGGCGCAGGAACCATCGGTATGGCGGCTGCAACATTTGGACTCATTGCCGGTTCTATGTTAGGAGGACCATTGGCAGAACGAATTATTCGCAAGAAACTGGCTCACGAACAGATGCAACCTCAGAATGATGAGATTGATCCTGCAATGGCGGGTATCGAGAGCGACGAAGCATCTCCTGCAGGGCGCGAAAAGCGTGTCAGTACCAATGAGCAGGAGTTCCAGCAGTATGCCAAGGCTTCTTACTTTATCATACTCGTCATGGGGGGAGGCACGCTGTTGAGTTGGGTGTTCCAGAAGACGGGAGTTACCTTCCCCACCTATTTTGGAGCCTTGATCTTAGCAGCCATAATCCGTAACACCATCGGATTCGTCAGTTACAAAGAAGACGGCAAATGGGAGAAAGCAGAAAAATTGCTTGATATGGAGCGAATCATCAGTGTTGGTAACATATGCCTCTCTTTGTTCCTCGGCATGGCAATGATATCCCTGAAGCTGTGGGAACTCCAGAGCCTCGCACTTCCCTTGATAGTCATCTTGGCATCTCAGGTCCTTTTGATGGCATTGTTTGCATTCTTCGTAGCATTCCCCCTCTTAGGGCGCGATTATGATGCCGCTGTCTTGTGTGCGGGTATGTGTGGATTCGGGCTTGGTGCTACGCCCAATGCCATGGCCAACATGAGCGCCGTCTGTTATAAATACAGATATACCGTCAAACCTTTCCTCATCGTACCCATCATTGGAGCCATGTTCGCGGATCTCATCAATACAGGAGTGATCACCATCTTCCTGAATATCCTGTAAGTTCATGCCAACAAGGGCGAACATTCGTAACGAAAATAAAACAAAATCATATGAAGAATATTATAAAAGCACTTTCTATGAGTCTGGTCTTCATCCTGCCAGCTCTGCTAAGCTCAAGCTGCACCAACACCTCCAACAGCACAATAACCCCAGACCAGGCCTTTGAAGGAGTCAGCAGCTACTGCCACTCCGCTTACGACTGGACCATAGCCCAGGACAACCCATCCATCATGTCCCTGGAGATGGGCGAAGAAACCGACTCCGCCTATCAGGTCATATTCCGAAGCTACACCGGAGCCCTCGTCTACTTCTATGTTAACAAGACTACCGGCACCACAAGTATTGAAGAGTACGTACCCGCTCTTGATATCAAAAGCGACGCTGGGACCATCAATCTCTTCGATTATCTGGAGCAAGAAAAATGAAATTACCATAACCCAACACAAATAAACCAACAAAAGAAAAATGAAGAAAGCAATCATTCTCGGTGCTCTGGCTGCTCTGTTCGCCATCACCGCCTGTAATCAGAAAAGCGAATCGTCGAGGGACGCCGTGTCTTTCGATGAAGTACTGACAACACGACGAAGCGTACGCGCCTACAATCCCTCGAGGAAAATATCCGAGGCCCAGGTTCGGGAACTGCTGACGGCTACTCAGGAGGCTCCCTCGTGGGCCAATCAGCAACCCACAAAGTATTATGTCGCCATCAGCGACGAGAAACTCGCCGCCGTACAAGACATGGTCGGAGGCAACAAGGAACGCATCAAGGACGCTCCCGTACTCATTGTTTCTGCCTTCGAGAGAGGTAAGTCCGGATTCTTCCAGGGAAACCAGACCAACGAGGTGGGCGACGGATGGGGAGCCTACGACAACGGACTCAGCAACTGTTACCTCATCCTCAAGGCACGCGCCATGGGCTTTGACACCCTCATCATGGGAATGCGCGACGCCAATGCACTTCGCACACTCTTTGACATCCCCGAGAACGAGACCATCATGGCGGTCATCGCTCTTGGTTACAGGGCTGCAGAACCCAATCGTCCTGAACGCAGGCCACTAGACGATATCGTTAAGTTCTTCTAATCAACGAGTCCCCAACACTTCCGTAGGGATGAGAAAATTACTCCTCTTCATATTCCTGTTATTGGCAGTTTCAGTTTCTGCACAAGACTTCCAGGGGTTTGTCAACAGAAAGCTGCAGACCTATCCCAAGTCGCGCCTGCTTGACATCTACAAGTCATGTTTCAAACCTACCACTATGCACCGATTTCTTTCATCCAGCATGTTGATGCTGTGTTTTATGGCAACTTTTGCCACAGGAGTCTTCGCCCAGAAAGAAGTAATGGCTCCCCAGAATGTCTATGCCCGCCAGTCGGTCTCTCTCAACGGTGACTGGAACTACTTTGTCGATTTGCAGGAACAAGGTTACTACGACTACCGTATGAACCCCACACGTTGGGGATATTTCCTCAATGCCAAGCCACAAAGGCCTTCGGATCTGATAGAGTATGACTTCGACACATCGCCCACGCTACACGTGCCGGGAGACTGGAACACACAGTCCGAACAGCTGTTCCTGTATGAAGGTACGCTGTGGATGAAGCGCGACTTCAACTATACACCACGCGAGGGCCAGCACGCATTGCTATACTTTGGTGCTGTCAACTACGAGGCTATCGTCTATGTCAACGGGAAGTTGGCAGGACGACACGTGGGAGGCTTCACGCCTTTCTGCTACGATGTGACAGAGCTGGTACACGAAGGCAGTAACTTCGTCATCGTAAAGATCGACAACAAGCGACATCAGGACAACGTGCCAACCCGCAACTTCGACTGGTGGAACTACGGCGGCATCACTCGCGACGTTCTGCTCGTCAGTGTCCCCGAAACCTATATCGAGGATTACACCCTGCAACTCGATGCACTCCCGCAAAGTCCTGACGGCAGGAACAGCGTCATTGACTTCACCTTGAAGTTAAACCGTCCTGTAGCAGGAATTGCAGTAACCGTCACATTTCCTGAGCTCAAGATCCGCCGTACTTTCACCACGGACGAGAACGGATGCCTCCACGAAAAACTATCCACCAGGAAATCAAAGCTGCAACTATGGTCACCCCAGGACCCCAAGCTCTATAAGCTGTCGCTGGAATATGCAGACGAGACAATCAATGATGAAATCGGATTCCGAACCATCGAGACGCGCGGCAAGCAGATTCTCCTCAATGGCAAGCCCATCTTCCTGCGGGGAATCTGTGCCCACGAAGAGACCGCATACTCCAATCGCCGTTGCAACAGCGCTGCCGATGCCGACACCCTCCTGTCTTGGGCACGGGAGTTGGGCTGCAACTTCATCCGCTTGGCCCACTATCCCCACAATGAATGGGCCGTTCGCGAGGCCGAGCGGCAGGGATTCCTCCTCTGGTCAGAAATTCCAGTCTATTGGACCATCTCTTGGCAGAACCCTGAGACCTATGCAAATGCCGAGCGTCAACTCACCGATATGATACATCGCGACCACAACCGCGCTGCCATCATCATCTGGTCCTTAGCCAACGAGACACCTCACAGCGAAGCCCGCGATGCCTTCCTCAGCCGCATGGCAAAGAAAGCACGCAGCCTCGACAGCACACGTCTCATCTCTATGGCAATGGAGGTGACAGGGGCTTCGAACTATGTCAACCGCTTGCGCGACAATATGAACCAGTACGTGGATGTCGTCAGCTTCAACCAGTATGTCGGATGGTATCGCGACGTGAACGATGCCCCCAAGATGCGTTGGGAGATACCCTACGAGAAGCCCGTCATCATCAGCGAGTTCGGAGGAGGGGCAGTCGCTGGATATCATGGCGACAAGGGACAGCGATGGACCGAGGAGTTCCAGGAGAACCTCTATCGCGAGAACCTCGCCATGATCGACAAGATACAGGGGCTCGCAGGAACCTGTCCATGGGTCCTCAAGGACTTCCGATCACCCCGCCGGCCATTGCCCGGCATCCAGAACCTCTTCAACCGCAAAGGACTCGTCAGCGACCAAGGGCAGCGCAAACGAGCATTCTACGTCGTACAAGAATGGTATCAAGCTAAGAAACCTCAATAACACCATCCTCTTCGTCCCGTTCATCGCACTTCAGTGCGATGCCCCAATTTAGGAACCAGCCGGGAAAACCTTAAGTAATCGGCATCCGTGCAGGGGAATGGTGCACTTGAGCTCACTGGGCTTCAGGTCCTTCTGCCGCCACACGTCACGAATCGTCCTGGCGGGCTCCGTCGAGGGGATCAGCGCCTCCATATCCACCTGCTGATCCGTCTCGCCTACGTTGAAGAGACCTACAGCGATGGCCCCGTCTGACAGCGGACGGCTCCACACCTCGATGTCACCTTCCTTCGCAACGCGGTCAGCCTGCTTCCCCAGCAGATCCTGATTAATCGCATTCACCTCGTTGTTGCACAGCAGGTTCAGCGTGAAGTCATCCATCTGCGCAATGTCGCAGCCGATCAGCATGTTCGACGAGACCAGCGACCACAGCGTGATGTGCGTATATTGCTCATCCGGCGTCAGTCGCGTCTCCCGGAGCCCTTGCGTGTCTTCGCCAAGGCCATAACCCACTTTGCCCACAACCAGCATGTCCGGGTCGTTCCAGTGGCCGATGCTGGAATACTGCGACTTACCCGACTGCTGACGGAATCCCACATCCGAGATCGACTTCCACGTGTCGTTGATGTCCTGAGCCGTGCGCCAGCTGTTGCCGTCGCAATACAAGCCCCACAAATACACCTGCGTACCACCCAGAGGACCCAGGCTGTAGAAGATGTCGCGAGGTTGCTGACGCAGGTACTTCTGCATCAGCAGATACGGACGCACACAGCTCGCATAGCCCCAGTCGTTCTCCCGCACACGCACCTGCTCATAGCTGCACCAGTCATATTTCAGGTAATCCACACCCCACCTGTTCCACACCTCAGCATCCTCTTTCTCGTAGTCCAGGCTACCTAAGTAGCCCCCGCACGTGGTGGCACCCGGCGCACTGTAGATGCCGAACTTCAGACCCCGCTCATGCAGCCAGTCTGCCAGACCCTTCATCGACGGGAACTTCTCATTCGCATCCAGGGTCCCGTCGGGATTCCGTTCCCCGGCCTCCCAGCCGTCATCGATATTGATATAGCTGTAGCCATAGTCCGCCAGACCCTTGTCGATCAGCGCCTGCGTCGAGGCCATCACCTTCTCCTGAGTCACCGTCAGACCCCAGCAGTTCCACGAGTTCCAGCCCATAGGAGGAGTCTGACCGATCTTGTCGTCGCCCACCTTCAGCGTGAACCGCTGCGAGGCACGTCCCTTCGCATTCTCCGCCACAACGGTGAACGACAGATCTCCCGACTGCTCAATCTTTCCGCTCAGCACACCCTCATCCTCTGTCAGCTGCAGGCCCGCTGGCAGGTCGACGCACGTGAACTTCATCGGCCGCTCACCCGAGACAGGGAAGCGGTAGATGACAGGCGATCCCGGACGAACGCCCCACACCGGAGCACCGTTGAAGCGAGGCGTAGCTGGAGCCTGCGGCGTCAGCGCATATTTCAGCTGACGGCTCTCCCTCAGCACCTCTCCTGTCGTCACGTCCGTATAAGTCGCCGTCAGCCGATAAATCCCCTCCATATCATAGTCCACCCTCATCCGGGCCGGATGCTTTCGCTTCAGGGAAAGCCGCTTCGTCAGCCGCTTCACCTCGGCTCCCGACTCCCGGTCCGTGATCCTCACGTCCAGCGTCCCCGACGTCGAACCCATGTAAGCATTGTTCACCTCGATATCATAATGATACTGTCCCACATTCGTGTCCGTCAGCCGCATCGAGAGCCCCTCAGCAGCCTTCGGGCAATAGATCGTCAGAGGATTGTTGTACAGACCACCCGAACCGCCGCGGTTATACACCCGAACAGCTACCACGTTGTCCCCGTCCAGCCGCACGCCGTCATTCCGCACATCCACCACATATTTCCGCTCCGCATTGTTCGCCGGAAAATAACCCGCAGCATCCGTCGGCATACGACCCGTAGCACCAATCAGCCTGCCGTTCAGGTAGCACTCGTCAACATCGTCAGCCTTCGGCAGGTGGAAGATCAGAGCATTCCGTTGGTCGCCGCCCTGGAACACACTCTTCGGAATCCGTACGTGAATGCGATACCACGCATACGAATGAGGGTTCTGAGCATACCCCTGCTTGTCCCACAGCTGCGTAATGTCTATCTCCTTCCACGATCCGTCGTCCAGTTCCGGAGCAGCCCAGCTCTTGTCGTCACCCTGCTGGAAGAGAGCCTTGTCAACGACCACAGGCTGAGCACCCGTCTCCAGACACATCACCACAATCAACAAAACAAAAAATACGAACTTTTTCATGTCATATAATATTTAAATAGTACTTCTTTCAACATACAATCCGCAATTTTCATCCAAAAACACCGCAAAGATACACCTTTATTTTCAATTATCACCCATTTTCCTCCCTTTTTCTCCATCTTTTTACTACCTTTGCCCTCACTTTTCAGTATCATCCACTCATGAAGATTATCATCGCCATAGATTCATTCAAGGGTTGCCTCACATCGAAGCAGGCAAATCAGGCGGCTGCGGAGGGCATCACGAGAGCCTGTCCCGAGGCTGAAGTTTTGCTGCTCCCTGTCAGCGATGGTGGTGAAGGCTTCCTGAATGCGTTCCATGCTGCGATAGGCGGCACGCTCATGGAAGTGACCGTGAATGACCCGCTGATGCGTCCCATCCAGGCAAAGTATCTGTTGCACGGCCAGCGCGCCGTGATAGAGATTGCCCAGGCCAGCGGTCTTACCCTCCTGAGAATGGAAGAACGCAATCCGATGATCGCAACGAGCTATGGTACGGGACAACTGGTGGCGGATGCGATCCGCAACGGTGCCAAAGACATCATCGTGGGACTCGGAGGAAGTGCCACAAGCGATGCGGGACAGGGGATGTTGGAGGCTTTAGTCACTACTTTCAGCAAGAATGGCCAATGGGATGGCATCGAGGAACTTAAGGATGTCAGATTTACCATTGCATCAGATGTCAAGAACCCACTGTGCGGACCCAATGGCGCAGCACATGTCTTTGCTCCGCAGAAGGGTGCAGATGCGGAAATGGTGAACCTGCTGGATGAGCGAGCCCGAGTTTTTGCCGAGCAATCAGCAAAGCATTTCGGCTACGACCGTTCTGCGATGGCTGGTGCAGGTGCAGCAGGTGGACTGGGTTATGCATTCCTACAATACCTGAATGCAGCGTGCCGTCCGGGCATCCAACTGTTACTTGAGATGTTTGACTTCAAGAACAAGGTACGAGATGCCGATCTGGTCATCACAGGCGAAGGGGCTGCCGACAGCCAGACACTGATGGGTAAGTTGCCGATGGGTATCCTGGAGCAGTCGGGTAGGGTGCCGGTATGGTTGATAGCGGGCAGCATCAGTGATCGGGAAGCTCTGTTGAAGGCTGGATTTGCGCGTGTGGAATGTATCAACGCACCTGGAACGCCTCTTGAAGAAGCCATGCGGGAAGATGTAGCGATGGAGGGTATCAGAAGCACAGTATTTGAATTATTATGGGGAGGATGTGTTTAATTTGTGCGAATTTAAACACCTTTTTATCTTTTTTTTAACACCATTATCGGAAATTAAACACCTTAAGAGGTGGTTTTGCACTACTTTTGCAGCCGAAAATGAATTGTTAAGTTAATGTTTAATTGATAATAAATGTGTTTAAATAAAGATATGCAATTACTTAAGAAAAAAATGAAAGGAACTCGTTTCCTTCTTTGGGCTCTTGCGCTGATACTGGCGTCGAGCACAGTGCGTGTTAAGGCTGACGACAACCGCCCGAGAATTATTCTGCCTACCGTGGATATCGAGGACGGTTCGTTCGGCGGCAGTGCGTGTATTACGGAGAAGAATCCGTACTTCACGGTGTACGTGTGGATCAGGAATCTGGACCACGATGACACTTACTGGGAGAGCGCTCCTAAGCTGAGTGTAGACGGTCATGAGGTTACTTTAAGTTTTCTCCATGGCAATCACGGTTTCAATAGTGCATCGGATGTGTATGAGTATGTGTGTAACGATTATGACCGCGTGTACTACACTGTAAAGACCCGTCCCGGTTTTGAGGTCGACAGTAAGTTCTTCTTGAAGTTCCCTAAGCTACAAGAAAAGAGCAACACGGATCAGGACCACTATGTGCCTGTGGACATTTATATGCACGAGAATCACCCGGGCGACGTGCATACCGTGAAGGTGTATGGTAATGTTCACACGGATAAAGGTAACAAGGATCTGGATGCCTGGGGGCTGGATGATAATCCTTCTGTTAAGTCTTTGGGAACGAAGTGCCCGACGACGCTTGTTTCTGCTGACACAGACCTGAAGTGGACAGGGGCAGGTAAACTAACGTTCACATCTGCGCGTCTGAAGGAGACGGAAGGCGGCTGGGGTAGCTATCGTGTTGGGCTAGAAGATGTGGTGAGCGAGAAGGTGGCGAGTGGTACAGCTTCAGTAACGAAGGAGTACTCGAAACCTAACTACGTGGAAGACGGCAGCTACACGGTGAGCTACCGCTACGAGGGCGTTTACGATCCCTCAAACCCTCAGCGGCGATATGAAGAAGACGGCGTGGATTCATGGTATCTTGCCACTGGATCGATTTATATCGCGAATAATGATTATTACTGGGGAAGCCCTACGAACTGCTATGTGCGGTTCAGCGAAAATATACAACCATATGGTAACTACACACCCTATGACCGTGTTCCGATGACGATTACGGTGCATGCGTTGGACAAGCGTATTAAGAAGATGGAATTGAAGAGCTTCAACGACCTGGTGCTGTGTTCGTGGGAAAACGCTGCTCAGCCTCAGACGTCGGCATCCATGACGACTCCGGGTACGGGTCGTGAAATTTTGGAATTGATTGTTACGTTCGACCGCAGTGTGAAGGGTTATTCCATTGATTTCGTTGACAGCACCAAGAAGGGCGCTACGAGTCTGCCATATCCCTCGAACCTGAGTGCTTCAGGGAATGTATGGAACAAGAATATCCGATTGACCTGGACGGCATGCAATGCGAATGCTCTAAACCGTAAGGGAACGTGGAATGTGTACCGCGACAACGTCCTTCTGAAGCAGATCGAAGGTGACATGGCCAGTACGAACCTCAGCTATGACGACAACGCTGTGGAGTACGACAAGACGTACACGTACCGAGTGTGTTTTCTTCCCGACGGCTGGACTAATGATATCTTGGAACTGAGTGCTCAGACAAGTACTTCGCTTCAACGCTCGATAACGCTTTCCACATTGTCGGCCCATGCTGTGGGGACGGGCTATAAGCTTGATTGGTCGATAGGTCCGGAGTTGGACCGTTCTGGATATGTCTTCGACGTCTATCGCAAGGTTGTGACTGCGGATTCTCCGAATATCTCGGCCTCGGACTATACAGCGAATGACAAGATTAAGAGTGTGACTGTTGATAACGTGAAAACGCTGTCGTACACCTACACCGATGAAGACATCAACACTACGTCGACCTACGCCTACATGGTTCGCATCGACAACATTCAGGAATGCTCGTTCCACACAGACCCGACGATTCCTGACGGGCGTCCCGACGCCTCGCAGATTGTGACATTGAAAGCTTCGCACGGAACCTTCACCGACCACATCCATCTGGAATGGGAGCAGCAGATTGTGGGCGACGACAACCTCGTATTTGACATCTATCGCCATCAGATTGGCGAAGGAGAGAACAGTTCCATTTCTGCCGAAGAGGCTCAGACGCTGCAATGGATGAAGGTGGCATCGAAGACCAGCACGAAAGCCGCTCCGGTCACCTCCTACGACGACTATAACGCTACGCCAGGCTACTACTACGCTTACGCCGTAGTTGCGCGCACGAACGGTTCTAACTTAGAGTTCACGCGCAAGCTAGCTGACGCATTCGAGCGCAGCACAGGTACCGTCTATGGTTCCATCACCTACCAGAATGGTGATTACGCCGTGGAAGGTGTGAAAGTCACGCTGCAATCCGACGCCACGACCTCACAGGTGTTCAATGCGCTGCAGGTCAACGGCGGCAAGAGCGGTGTGCTGTGGACTGTTCCTGCCGACCGCAAGAGTTACTTCACGGGCAAGTTCAGCGCTCAGATGTATGTGCAGCCGGAAGCCGAACTCGCCGCAGGCACATGTCTGCTGGATATGGGTGGCAAGCTGCGTCTGGCGCTGGGCGACTATGATGCAGCCAATGGCTACACGCTCACCGTCAGCAACGGCTCCATCAGCCAGAACTCTACGCATAGGATACAAGTAGGTCAGTACACTCACCTAACGCTAACCTACGACGGCTCCGGCAACACGGTGCTTCATCAGATTGCCAACGACTCGCTGGTGACCGATGTCTTCCAACTCTCTCTCGATATGAGCAAGATGGGCAACCTCGTCAGCGTGGCCACGCAGAATGACACGACATCCACCCTCAGAGGTTATGTTGATGACGTCCGTTTCTTCAACTACCAGCTGCTGGAGCGCGACGTGAAGCAGAACTACAACCACTTCCTCGGCGGCACGGAGGACGGCCTGGTGGCTTACTGGACGTTCGACGAGGGCATCAGCACCCTGCCCAGTGTCTATGACTACTCTAAGACCGGCGAGCAGCAGAACAACAACGACGCGAAGCTCATAGGCGGCGTTCGATCGAACATCGTGATTCCCTCGCCTGACCAACTTTCGCTCTTCGGCATGACCGACTCCAAGGGTGCCTATACCGTCAGCGGCATTCCTTTCATGGGGCAAGGTACAACGTATGACATCATCCCGACGAAGGGTGTCCACAAGTTCAACCCGACGAAGCGGTCGGTGTATGTGTCGCCCACGACGCTGACCTTTGACCCGCAGAACTTCAATGACGAATCGAGCTTCAACGTGAAGGGTGTGGTTTACTACGAGAACACCACCTATCCTGTAAAGGACTGCACATTCCGCGTTGATGACGTGGTGGTGAAGGACGAGCGCGGCAACCTGGTTAAGACCAACGAGAACGGCGAGTTCACGATACCCGTGAGTATCGGCGACCACGTGCTGTATGTGGAGAAGAAGGGCCACACCTTCCTCAATGCCGGTCGATATCCCGAAACGGGAATGCATAACTTCAACGACAGCATCAGCCACCTGACCTTCACAGATATGACGAAGGCCATTGTCGTCGGTCGTGTGGTCGGCGGTGCCGAAGAGAAGCAGAAACCCTTAGGTTTCGGCCAGAGCAAGGCTAACATCGGTGCTGCTACGCTGACGCTCCTCACTAGCAGCACTCCTGAGGATTCCCGCCGAATGAATGTGTATCTCGATGAAGACGAAGGTACTTTCGAGAGCAACACAGACACTCTATTCTACGATCTTGCCAGCGACAGCGTGAACTGCGTGGCGTGGGTCGGCGGAACCAAGGACGGCGTAGATAAAGAGAAGTACATCACCATCAAGACCGACCCAAAGAACGGTGAGTTCGCCCTGCTGCTACCTCCCGTACCTTATTATATCTCTACACGCGTGGACAACAACCCGGAGGCCTCGGCCTACTTCTCCGACAAGGTGCTGCTCGACTGCTCGAATGTACTCGACACCATCAGTTCGGTGCTGGTGCTGAGCCGAGACACCCTCGGCCATGCTACCGACAGCCTCACTTTCAAATACAACACAGCCTTCACTCAGACCTATCTGGCAACGCCAGTTATCTCAGTAGAGCAGACAGACAACGGCGTCGGAGCCTTCGGCGATGCCAAAGTGCCAGCCGGAGAACTGGGCGACAGTGTGATGGCGTACTCGGTGAAGGACGATGTGGTGACCTACAAGTACGGCTATCCTCTCTTCACGGGCGGCTATCGTTATAATTTCAAGATTTCGTCTTTTGAGCGCTACATGAACTACGACCCGGGCGTGAAGGAGAGCGAACGCGAACAGCGTGTGCCTACTACTTCCGGCCTCCTGACCCTCAATAATCCCTGGGTGGCAGCCGCTGATACCTTGGATCGTGTGCCCCTCGACTCCGCCGGCACCTATACCTACTCGTTCATGCCCATCGAACCGAATCTGGTTGCCCCCTACACCCAGCCTCTGAGCATCCGTCTTGATGTGGGTAAAAACACATATTCCTGGGACTGGAAGAACGGCGAATACGAAGGTGCCCTGCAGGGCATTGTCTTCAGCTCCAAGGTGACCGGTAATACCAGCGTGACGAAAGCTCCAGACCGAGTCGTCAATATCATCCGCGACCCATTCGGCAGCAACTCCAATCAGGTATGGAAAGCCGGATCGAGTCATAATTTAGGATTAAAACTTCATACTGAGGCCGCCGTTACTTTTGCTAGCGATGTCGAGAACCAAAATGGCACTGGTGTATCGTTAGCAGAAGGAGCTCCCGGGTTGTATGTTTATTCCGGTGGAACAATTGCCGGGGGTAGGGGCAAAGGCCTTAGTTGGAAAGGAACTCTCGACCTTGATGGCGGCGTCTCTTGGCAAGTCGCTACAGAAGAAGATTTCGCCACTTCTACGTCTCCCTACTACGACGGCCCGCGAGGCGACCTCTTCGTCGGCTTGAGTTCCTCGCTCATCTATGGCGACGGTATGAAGGTGATGCTGAAGGATCAGCAGGATGGCTCCTACGCAGTAGGAACCAGCGAAGTCATCTGCACGGGCGAACAGATGGAAACGGAATTCGCCTACACCCAAGACCATATCATCAATCACCTCATTCCGAGCTACAAGCGCTTGCGCGAAGCCCGTCTGCGTGAGGTTAGCACCGATTCATTGCTGGCTTACAGAAAAACTTTCAGGAACCTGACAGACTCCGTCATCTATATGACCGACATTTTGCCTTCCGACCCGCGCTATGGTACAAACAACAACGATTCTCTTGCTTGGGGCGACGAGGCCATCAAGGACTGGAAGATGAAGTACAACGCCGACAGCACCTGCTACTACGGCCCCAGCTACACGGCCTTCCTGCCTGTGAGTGGAAAATACAAGAATGACGAAGAAATTTGGGACGCCATCGTTACCCTCAACTCCGATATACAGACTTGGGAATACTGGCTGGCTTGGAACGAAGGGCAAAAAGTGGCTGTCTTCCAGGAGCCTGACCGCCTGGTAAAGACCTATAGTTTCGACAGTGGATCGGGAGTCTCCTATTCCCACACCAATGGTGTCGACAGTGACGAGAGCCTGCAACTTTCGAGTAATTTGAACCATTATAGGAAATTTGCAGGGAATTTTACTGTGGAGAATCAAGCCATAAAGGGAGTTTCAGGTGGCTTTACATTCACTTTCGACCTTAACGGCTCTGCCGCGTTCGTGGCAAGTACACATTCGTCAGACACCTACGATGTGAATCTGAGCGACCCCACACCGGACAATGTACACGAAGTGCAAATGTATGATCCCGGGACTGGCGGCTACATTTTCCGCCAGACCGACGGCCAGACGAGTCAGCTCTACGAAGGCGAAGAACGCACGAAGTACTTCTATCCCGAACAGTACATCCTCTCGGCAGCTACCGTACAGATCGAGACTCCGCAAATCGACTGCGACCAGCCCGTGCAGACAGGCGTTCCCATCGGCGAACCCGCCGTCTTCAAGCTCAAGCTGACCAACCCCACCATGGCCAATGTGAAACGCCGTATAGAATTCGCACTAATGGTGGAGGACGACAAGTGGGGACAGATGTCGGAACTCACCATCAACGGCGCCGCCAACGCCCATAACTACGAGGTGTCCATGGCACCTGGCGACAGCTTCCTGGTAACGCTGAAGGTGAAACCCTACGACCTCGAAGTCGTACATATCGACAGCCTGCACCTGACCTTCTACTCTCAGGGAGAGTCCAGTATCTACGATGAAATCTACCTCTCGGCCCACTTCCAGCCGGCAGCAGAACCAGTGACACTCGCATCTTCCAGAACACTCGTCAATACCGCCACCGACAGCACCCTTGTTCTCACCGCCTCAGGCTACAGCCTCAACAGTTCCATCCTCAATGCTGTCAGACTACAGCAACGCAAAGTGGGAGCTCCCGACTGGACGACCATCCACAGCTGGGTCAAGGGCACACCCTCCGGCGGCAACGAGAGTCCGCTCACCGAAACCATAGACACCCTGGTGAATATGCGAAGTAGCATTGCATACCCCGATGCGGAGTATGAGTTCCGCGCCGTCACCGACTGCACTGTGGGCAGCGATAACGTTCTCGGCGAGAGCAATGTCATCCAAGTCACCAAGGACATCACTCTGCCCAAGCCCATCTACCTGCCCGAACCCGCCGACGGCGTGCTGGGCGAAGGCGATAACATCAGCATCACCTTCAACGAGAACATCTACAGCCAGAGCCTGAACGAGGTCGATAACTTCATCATCCAAAGCGTACTGAATACAGATTCCGTCGCTCACGACGTGGCCCTCCGCCTCGATGGCACTTCTGAGCCTGCTGCCTCCTCCCAGAGTAAGCTGACAATCGGCGGAACCTCCTTCACACTCTGCGGATGGGTGAAGACCGACGGCGCCGATGGCACCTTCTACCAGCACGGCGAAGGCAACAACTACTTCAGCCTCAACATTGATGCACAAGGTTACCTCGTCTTCGAGATGAAGGACTCTCTCGGCACACTCCAGACCTACAAGGCCAAGGAGCCGCTGCCACAGAGCACTTGGTCCTACATCGCACTCACCTACGACCACCAGGCTCATACCATCACAGCACACGCCGCACACGGCGACCAGGAACAGAACCTGATGATCGATGTGCCCGTGAGTCCCGTGACCGCCGAAGGCAATATCTACCTCGGCCGTGGACTGAAGGGAGCCATGCATGAAGTGTCGCTTTTCAGCGCAGCACTCACCTGGACCACCGTGAAGGCACAGATGTATCTCGGCAAGAGCCCCGCCACACCATCCATCCTCGGCTACTGGCGCCTCGACGAGGGCCACGGCACCAAGTCTGAAGACCGCGCACGAAGCCGACACATGATACTCGCCTCGCCAAACAGCTGGTACATGGAGAATGAGAATATCGCACTCTCCATCGACAAGAGCGGCGTAGCAATACCCATTGGAGGACTCTCTGTGGGAAACAACGACAGCTACCTCGTAGAGATGTGGGCGCAGGTGGATGAGCAGTCAACTGACGCCAAACTGATGGTGCTCGACTACGGAGAGAAACTCGACATCCACCTCCAGAACGGTGCCCTGTGCCTCATGGCCGACAACGTCACCTATGCTACGACGAAGGCCCTCAACGACCAGCAATGGCACCACATCGCACTTAATGTGCTCAAAGGCGCAGGAGGCAGTGGCGCCAGCCTAATACTCGACGGAGAGCCCCTACTCAGCAACCTCGATTCCGGTAAGATTCCGGCACTAGCAGGAGCACAGCTGCACCTCGGACAACACATGAAGGGTACCCTCGACGAAGTACGACTCTGGCACGGTACAAATACCGCAGAGACCATCGGCGAACGCATGTACTACCGCATCGACGCCAAGAACACGCCGGGACTCGTAGGCTACTGGCCCATGGAGAAAACCTATTATGATGAATACGACCAGCGCGTCTATGATTTCTCCTTAGAGAATATGGGATACGAGGCTACGGCTTCGACCACGTTGGTGGCCGACAGTGCCGACATCACCCTCGCTGCAGCCGATTCGGCTCCCGGACTGAAGGTGGCGCCACACAAGACGAACCTCGACTTCAGCTTCGTGGCCGATGAGCGCACAGTATCTCTCACACTCGACCACAGCCCCGAGGCAATTGAAGGATGCACCGTCTTCACCACCCTGAGAGGATACTATGACCTCCACACCAATGTCGGCAATCCCATCACCTGGAGCTATGTCGTCAAACAGAACGCACTCAGCTGGAACACCGATGAGATAAACGTCAGTGTGCTCGCAGGACAGGAAGGAACCTTCACTGCCACTCTCTACAACAACGGACCCGCCGACCAAGAGTGGGGCTTCACCGAACTGCCATCGTGGCTCGAGGCAACGCCCGCCAGCGGAACCATCTTCGCTCACGGCTCCACACAAGTCACCTTCAACGTGAAGCCAGGCAACGCTATCGGCAAATACTTCTCAACTGTCAGCGTACGTGGCAAGAAAGGCATCGACACACCCCTCGACATCTGCCTCAGCGTCGAAGGAAAGAAACCCGACTGGAAACCCACCGTCTACGGCGAGAGTATGACCATTATCGGACAGATCAAGTTCGACGGAGTCCTCTCTAACGACCCCAACGACATCGTAGCTGCATTCAACGAGCAAGAGGAGTGCGTCGGAGTCGCACAGCCCGCATACTATGCAAGTACTGATGCGTACTACGTCTTCCTCTATATCTATGGCACGAAGAAAATGGCCGAAGAAAAAACGAAACTGCAGTTCCGCCTCTACGATGCATCCACAGGGTCCACATATCCCCTCACCAATGTGTCACAGGAGATTTCCTTCGTCCGCGACGGATATGTAGGAACTATTAATAAACCGGTCATCTGGGAGAACGATGAAAAAGTGCTGCAGACACTCGCACTCAACGAGAACTACAACTGGGTATCGCTCTACGTCACACCGACACATCAGGAACTCAATCAGGTTTTCAGCCCTGTAGCTGGAAAGGTCAGCTCCGTAGAAATGCAGGATTCCATCTACTACTACGATAACCGCAAGTGGACAGGAAACACCAACATCAGTGCAGGAACCATGATGAAAGTACAGATGGATCAGAACGCTGACCTATATGTAGCCGGACAGGCCGTCAATCCAGCCAAGTACCCCATCACCATCAAACCAGGTGCCAACTGGGTGGGAGTGCCCTCAACAACCTACATGACCATCGACGAAGCATTCGCAGGACTGCAACCCGAAGAGTTCGATATCATCAAGAGCCAGACCGCATTCTGCCAGTACGTCAATGGAAAGTGGTTCGGGAACCTCGACGTCATCGAGCCGGGTAGGGGATATGTCTATACTTCACAGGCAACAGACACCAAGACCTTCACATTCCCCGGCAACGTGCCCGAGCATACCGACACACTCTGGAGCACCACAGCTGGCATCAAAGCGAACTTCCGCTACCCACACAACATGGCTGTCACCTGCTCCGTATACGATGAAGAAGGAAAACCTCTCACTGCCGACTACATCGAAGCCTACGACAACAACGGAGAACTGCGAGGACAATCGGTGAAAAATCTCGTCAAGGGACTCTACCTCCTCATCGTCAGTGGAGTCACAGAGAACGAACCTCTCATGCTCAAGGCCAAAGTGTCGGCACTGCCTGATGATGAGCAGCCAGCAACCATCCTGAACTTCCGACGCGACACACATCTCGGCAACTACCACAAGCCATTTATCATCGGTGGCAGCGGATACGACGGTATCCTCAACCCGTCGGCACTCAGAGGAGACATCGCCGTCTACACCACCTCTGGAGTCCTCCTCTACAGCGGCTCCGCAGCTAACTTCGACCGTCGTCGCCACTCCGCTCACGGAGTCCTCATCGTGGTGGAGACATCTGCCAATGGCCAGTCACGAGTCTTCAGGATGAAGTAAATTCATCTTCCCATCAACGTGCCTGCAGCTCCTTGCTCACGTCCTCGCCGATGGGCAGCAAACGGCAGTCCTGCCGCAGGCACCAGCAAACAAAATCCCTCATTCTGCGGGCGAAGCCGGGCAACAGCCCCCTTCGCCCGCTCTTCTTTTACTTTCATATTAAAAATAGCGTGTAAATAGGAATACGCCGGCTTCTTTAGAAGCCAAATCAGTCATTAGAATGGATGCCAGACAGTTTTTGAGTCTACTTTTAAAATGTTGGGAAAAGAAGTGTAGTGTGTAGTCTCTTTGAAAACAGGTTCACACAGGAAGTCGTATGGTCTTCTGTGATAGGACGTATGGTCTTCCACAAAAAGACGTGACGTCCTCCACAATAAGACGTGACGTCTTCCATGACTGGACATCTCGGCCTTTATGTATATACGTCCTGACCTTTACATATATACGTCTCGAGCCTTACGTATATACGTGCTGACCTTTATGTATATACGTGCAAAATAATATAAAAAGGGATGAGACTTCACGCAATACGCGTGTGCGGCGGTTATTCCCTTAACCTGTCTTTGACCTTATAATATGCCGTATAAGAGCTGAAACCACTTTCTTGGGCGGCAGTATCCTTGGTGACTCCCGGATGCTTCTCCATATAACGGTCATAATGTTCGAGTCGGAGGCGATTGACGTAGCGTGAGAAGCCGCCAAAACGGGTCTTAAAGACGTGGGAAACATAGGTGCGGCTGTAGCTGCAATGCTCCACAACATGGTCGATCTTCAAGTGGGGATCGAGGTATCCACGCCCTTCGCGGACATACGCCTCAATCTCTCCGGCAATCTTACGTGCCCGCTCTTCAGCCTGTTCGTCGTGCCAGCTGTCTTCTTCCTCTTCGTCCTGATCTGCAGACTTCACATCAAGGGCGAATACCGTACGGCGCCAAGGCGGCATAGCGATGATAAGCAACACAACGTTGAAGATGGCGAGAAGCAAGTTGAGCACCGCCATAACTTTCGGGTTGTCAAGAATATAAGCCGTCCACACCAGCGGAGTGAGGATAACGGGCATCAGCCATACGCGGCGGGCATAATCATATGGATAGTCATCAGGATTGGAGAAATAATCATCCTGCACCTCGCGCATCCAAAGTCTTACCTGCCACATCGCAAGACCACAATATCCCATCATGCCGACACTGACTACGGCCACGACAATATTCCAAATTCTAATGCTACTGGGCTTCATCAATCCTCCTGGCAACCAAGCATCAATAACCAGGGGAGCCATAATGATGATGGTCAGCATTCCTGCTATCCAGGTATCGGTTCGCCAGCGGTTCCATTGCTTCACAGAACCGAAAAAGCAGAAAAGCAGGGCTCCAGAATAGAAATAATAGGTACCGGGGAAGTAGGATTTCCATAGGTTCCAGGCCGTTTCGCTGGCTGGATTATAGACATAAGGTACCAAAACGGTGGCCATACAGTAGAACGCTACCTGCAATTTGCGGTCGGGCCAGATGGCAGAACAGCTCTCTTTGGGTGCACAACAGGTGTGAAACCACCTGGTGACGGCAAACATCCAGCAGGTGACGATATAGGCGGCAGCAGAAATGCCGAACCAATAATATAGCTCGTTTTGTGTCATAACGGCTGCAAAAGTACGAAAAAAGAGACATACTCAAAAGGATTTTACAAGAAAAATGCAATATTAGACTATTTTTTTAATATAGGTCTACCCCCAAAAAGCCCTTTTTGTACCAATAGTGGCATATAGACACTTTTTTCAATGGTATTTTGGGAATGTATTTGTACAAAAAGGAATGTTTTTGTACGAAAAGGAATGTGATATTCTAAAATAATGCACTACCTTTGCCGCCGAAATTAATGCATAACCACACAAAATTCAGAGAAAGACAAATGAAGAGAACACAACGAAATCTTCTAACGAGGGCAGCGTAGATGCTGCTCCTCGTTGTGTTCGTTCCCGCATGGGGGTAAAGCTCGTGATGAGTCTCGTAAAAACCAAAAAAGTCTCTATAATATGATAATAAGTTATGTTAAGCCGATGACCTACATGGTCAATGTGTAAATGAAACGCAGTTACTCCCAGCGAGTGTTACCGGGATAACCCTTAACCTACCATGAGAAAAACCGTAGCAGCCACGTGAGTGGCGAAATGGAGGGTTAGGTGTAGGATAGTTAATATTTTACTACCTAATCCTCATTTTTATTATCTTTTCTCTCTCTTTTCATCCTTATCTCATATTTTTGTCGTATCTTTGCGCCGCCAAAATGAAATAACATAAAAAACAATGAACCTATTTCTTCGGGATATACGAATTTCCGCACTTTTTCTGCTGTCGCTGTTGCTGCCCCTGACATCGTGGGCCGGAGCGATCAATGAGTCCGAAGCCCGTGAGCGGGCAGAAGCGTTCCTCAAACAACGTCGGGGTGGGGCACCCAGGGCTTTGCGAACGGCTGTCAAGAGCCGTAGGGCAAAGGACCGTCTGGCTACTTCCTCCTGCGACTACTACATCTTCAACGTCAATGATGACGGTGGCTTCGTCATCGTAAGTGGCGACGACCGCACAGTAGGCATCTTAGGCTACGCAGACTGCGGCCACATCCACGAGTCATCAATTCCCGATGGACTACAGGCACTGCTGGACGACTATTCAAAGCAGATGGAAGGCATACCTAACCAAGAGTTCAGTACTCCCGGTGGACGCAGACTGGCACCGGCCCGCAAGGCGATAGCTCCACTCATAAAGACACGATGGGGTCAGACCGCGCCGTATAATAATAACTGTCCTGTTTACAGTGAAGAAAAATTGGTGACGGGATGTGTGGCTACAAGTATGGCTCAGATAATGTACTACCATAAGTGGCCGACTGCTGCATGTTCGGCTATTCCAGGTTATACTACCAAGACGTTGAACCTGACACTCAGAGAACTCTCGCCAATCACCTTCAACTGGGATGCCATGAAAACGGTCTATTCCTCCTCAGAAACGGGTGATGCCGCTAATGCAGTGGCGGCTTTGATGCAGTATTGCGGCCAGTCTTTACAGATGAACTACAATCTCCGTGCGAGCGGTGGTTCTTCTGCCTACAACCCTACTATTGCCTATGCGCTTAAGACCTATTTCGGTTATGATGGCGGTGCCCGCCATGCCAATCGCAAATGCTATACCTATGCGGAATGGGTAGAGCTGATCTACGGTGAACTGGCAGCACAACGTCCTGTAGTTTTGGGTGGTCAGAGTGCCGGCGGAGGACATTCCTTTGTCTGCGACGGCTATGAAGGCGACGACTATTTCCATATCAACTGGGGCTGGAATGGAGGCAGCGACGGCTTCTTCCGTCTGGCGGTGCTTCAACCCTATGAGCGAGGTGTCGGTGGTGGCTCTACCATGGACGGCTTCAGTTACGACCAGGATGCTGTCATTGGCATACAAAAGCCGACAGAAGGTACGAAGAACTACTGCCTCTCACTGGAAGATTTCTACATAAATGGACATGCGACCAGCAACAGCGTGACCTTCAGCCGCGCCTCTGCCGGCGATGCTTTCACTGGAATCTGCCTGAATTTCATTTTATGCAGCTATCTCGGTGGAACAAACGACTATGATGTTGCAGTGCATCTGGTTGATGAAAGTGACAACGTGGTATACACGATGAAAGAGGTGTCGAATCAATCTTTGATATTCAACACCAATTATACGGGTCCCTACTCGGATTTGGAGATTCCGTCAACGGTAGGCAACGGTACCTATTATATAAAGATGAGAAGCCGTGTTCATGGCGGCAGCGAATGGATGGAATGTTTCAATGGCGAAAGATACATGATGACCGCCGTTATCAGCGGAAATGAGCTGACCATCAACGTACCATTGCCTCAACCTACCATTCCTGCGAGCGTATCTATAACTGTCGAAGGCAATAAAACGGTGGGCTATGAGCAGGAGGTTATCGCCAGCATCACCGGCGGAAGCAATGATTTTCAGGGCAATGTGGTTTTGAGGGTGAACGGTACTGCTGTTATGGGCAAAGAAGTGGAAATTCCCGCAAGGAAAACGGTAGATGCCCATTTCTCCTATATTCCAAAGGTTAAAGGCGACAATGTTCTCACCCTGTGTGCCTACATAATAAAAGAATGGTGTCCGATAAGTTCATCTACCACTGTTAATATTCTTGATAGCGATGCCACAAACACACAGGAACTGACCATCGCCCCCACTATTTCGAACTTGAGCGAGGGCGAGGGCAAACTCTACGGCAACGCAGTGCGAGCGGCCGTCCGAGTGACGAATCCATCCACAACGAACAGCTATGTGGGACATGTGAACTGCTCACTGAGAATCTATGACAGTGCCTCAGCCGAAGTGGGTAGCTATGCTGATGCCCAAGTGATCACCAAGAACATTGTTATATCCAAAAGTGCGAGTGCTGAAGACCTGAGTTATGTGGATATCACCTTTGATTATGACCACCTTGATCCCAGCAAGTTCTATCGACTGCGCTTCAGCTATCTTAGAGATAATAGTACTGAAAGTGGACCTATAGTATCAATTGTAGATGGAATTGTATCAACTGCCGATGGAAATGCTATAGGAATGGGAGAAGGTTACGCCCTTTATTCTAAAGACGGCAGCATTATCATCAATAAGAAGGCTTCAACCATCAATGCCGGTTCTTCCGCCTGTGTGGATCTGCGAGGAATCAGCATGTTCGATGGCGTCACCATCACTCCGAGCAGCAACCCCAACTGTATCTATCTGTTGGCAACAGGCGCAGAGTCTCCCTCCGCCCTCAGCGGTTGCAATGTGGTCCGTGGTACATCCGTAGCCAACCTCACAGCCGACTCGCTGACCCTGCAGGACGGCTACGACTTCTACACTCCCTTACCTTTCACCGCAAGCGCCATCAGCTATACTCGCACCTTCACCCTCGCCGCAAATGGCACCAGCGGATGGAACACCATCCTGCTACCTTTCGATGTGAGCAGCATTAATTGTGCTGAAATTGGTACGGTGGATTGGTTCCACAGCGGCAGCGACACAGGCAAGAACTTCTGGGTGCGCAACTTCACGGCAGACGGTCCGGGCACCGTAATATTCGACTATGCCGACGCGATGACCGCCAACACGCCCTATATCATCGCCGTACCAGACAACCGATGGGGAAGTGACTGGCAGATGACCGGCCGCGCCGTGACCTTCAGCGGTACCAGCGCAGTTATCGAACCAACTGCCGAATGTTCACTTGGAGGCAACAACTTCAAATTCAGCGGCAGTACTGTAGGCAGTTCACTGAAGGATGTCTATCTGCTGAATGCCGAAGGCAGTAGTTTTGCACTTGTCAAAACGTCTACCGACGTCCCTGCCTTCCGAGCCTGGTTCTCTCCCGTTGAGCTTTCTGCTCTCACTAGACCGTCGTTAGCAATAGGTAGTCCTGAGACAACAGGAATCAGCGTAACCACCCATGTTAGCGAGAAAAGTGAAGGTCCGTGGTTTGACCTCAGCGGCAGAAAATTGAATAGCGTCCCGACAAAGCCGGGATTCTACATTATCAATGGCAAAAAGATTATAATTCGATAAACAATGAAGAAAGAGTATCAGAAACCGGAAATGATGGTGGTGGCTGTGGATCAGCGCCACCCGCTGCTTGGCGATGCTTCACGAACCTCCACAGGTCCCAGCGCCGACTTCATGTCCAACCCCACTATCAGCAGCGGGGCTTCCGTGAAGCAGGAGCATTACAATGTATGGGACGACGATTGGAGCGAATGAGCTAAAAGCATTACCCTCAGTTCTTACGCTTCCACATGATGAAGCCGATGATGCAGGTGAGGGTGATGACGGCGGCAATGATAAGTGAGGGCACTTCGGGCAGACCACAAATTGTGGGCGAAACGAAGAAAAAGTCCGACACCACCATCGTCATGAAGATACCCGGCAGCAGCGTAAGCCAATAAAACTTATGTTCGCGTGCGAGGTAAACGGTGCACACCCACAATGTGAGGGCAGCCATCAGCTGAGTACCCCAAGCTACATACTGCCATACGGTGCCAAAGCCGGAGGGATTACCAATCTGCCAGGCTAACAGGGCAATGCCTACCGCGAAGACCGGCAGACTCAGCAGCAGACGCGAGCGGGCGCTGACCTGCTTGATGCCGAAAGATTCTGCGAGAATCAGACGGGCTGTGCGGAACGAGCTGCCGCCCGTAGTGATGGGAGCTGCAACGACTCCTAAGAGGGCGAGGATGCTGCCAAAGATGCCCAGCCACGAGGCACAGATGGTGGTCACAACCGTGGGAGCAGAGAAATACTGGATAAGGGTGGTGCCTTCAGCCGTACGGGCTAAGCCATCGGCTCCCGTAGTGAAGAGCTGTACGACCTCGGGAGAGCAGACTTCGCGCCAGCCGTCGGCAAAGAAGAAATAGCTGGAGATGGTGGCCCAGACGAGGGCTACAAGACCCTCGGTGACCATAGCGCCATAGAAGATGGGGCGCCCCTGACGCTCGGACTTCATGCAGCGTGCCATCATCGGTGACTGCGTAGCGTGGAAACCGCTGACAGCACCGCAGGCGATGGTGACAAAGAGGGCAGGGAAGAGGGGCTGTGTGAGGCCCAAACGCTCGGTTCCCCAGTTGCCCAGACCATCCCATACTTCAGGAAGCACGGGCTGCTTGACGAAGAGGACGATAGCCATTGCAATGACCATGAACAACATCGAGAGCGCAAACGCCGGATAGATGCGGCCTATCACTTTGTCAATAGGCATCATCGTCGTGGCGACATAATAGAGGAAGATAATTATCACCCACATCATCTTATCGCCCCAGATGCCGCTGAGGATGATGGCCGGGCAGTAAACGAAAAATGCGCCAACCAGCACCATCATCATCATCGTGAAGACAATCAATGCCTTGCGCGCTGTGCCTCCGAGATAGAGTCCGGTGAGCTCTGCCAATCCACAGCCATCGTGACGCAGTGAAAGCATACCGCTGATGTAGTCGTGAACTGCACCACCAAAGATACAGCCCAGCACAATCCACAAGTAGGAAGCAGGTCCGAACCACATGCCCATGATAGCACCGAAGATGGGACCCGTTCCTGCGATATTCAGGAACTGAATCATGAAGATGCGCCAGGAAGGTAAGACGATGTAATCGACCTTATCGGCCTTACGGATGGCTGGCGTCTCGCGGTCGTCGGGACCAAAAACGCGTTCGGAAACTCGGCTGTAAATCATGTAGCCCACAAAGAGGGCAATGACGCTGATGATGAAGGATAACATGTCGTTGTTCTATTAAATCGGGCGCAAAGTTAGGCAAAATAGTTCGGTTTTAACTACTTTTTAATCGAAAGATTTGGTTGAATGCGAAAAAAGCGGTAATTTTGTACGCTTTTTGAGGAAAAAACGAACCCAAAAGGCCAAAAAAGGCCTCAAATTTGCCCTCTGACGCGTTTAAGGCATTTTGCCAAAAGGAAAAGTGATGACAGAATTTGCGTGAAATATTCTACAAATAACATTAATATTTAAACTCTCAACAGCGGTATATGCCGCGCTAAAGAATGCAAGACTCAGAAGACAGAATTATCAAAGTCGACATTGAGCGCGAGATGCGGTCATCGTTTCTCGATTACTCGATGTCGGTCATCGTGGCCCGTGCGCTGCCTGATGCACGCGACGGCTTCAAGCCCGTGCACCGCCGCATCCTCTATGGTATGCGCGTGGACGGCAACACCCACGACAAGGATTATCGCAAGTGTGCCCGCACTGTAGGTAATGTGCTTGGTCACTATCACCCACACGGCGACTCCAGCGTGTATTTCGCTATGGTGCGCCTGGCGCAGGACTGGAATATGCGTTATACGCTTGTTGACGGACAGGGTAACTTCGGATCGGTTGACGGCGACTCGCCGGCTGCCATGCGTTATACCGAGGCCCGACTGGATGCGATGGGCGAAGCCATGATGCAGGACCTGGAAAAGGAAACCGTGGATATGGTCGACAACTTCGACGGCAAGGAGAAGGAGCCCAGCGTGCTCCCCACGCTCTTCCCGAACCTGCTGGTGAATGGCGCTACGGGTATTGCCGTAGGTATGGCCACCAACATCCCAACCCACAATCTCGGTGAGTGCATCGACGGCTGCATCGCCTTCATCGACAATCCCGATATCGATGTGGAAGGACTGATGCAGTATATCCCAGCTCCGGACTTCCCCACTGGCGCGTTCATTTATGGTATGCAAGGCGTGCGCGACGCGTACGAGACCGGTCGCGGTCGTGTGATTATGCGCGCCCGTGCAGAAATTGAGCCGGGAGAGCTGCACGACAAGATTGTCGTCAGCGAGATTCCCTACGGCGTCAACAAGGCAGAACTCATCAAGGCCATTGCCGACCTGGTGAACGAGCACAAGATTGAAGGCATCTCCAACGCCAACGACGAGAGCGACCGCGAAGGTATGCGTATCGTCATCGATGTGAAGCGAGACTTCAATGCCAATGTAGTGCTCAACAAGCTATTCAAGATGACCCAGCTGCAGACCTCCTTCTCGGTGAACAGCATCGCTCTCGTCAACGGCCGTCCGAAGCTGATGACCCTGCGCGATATGATCAAATGCTTCGTGGATCACCGCCACGAGGTCGTTATCCGCCGCACCGAGTATGATAAGCGTAAGGCAGAGGAACGTGCACACATCCTCGAAGGACTCATCATTGCTAGCGACAACATCGACGAGGTGGTACAGATTATCAAGAGCAGCAAGACTCCCGAAGAGGCCCGCAAGCGTCTGGAAGACCGCTTCAAACTCGACGAACTGCAGTCAAAGGCCATCGTGGACATGCGTCTCGCACAGCTCACAGGTCTGCAGCAGGAGAAGCTCCACGCTGAGTACGACGAGCTGATGAAGAAGATTGAATACTACAACCAGATTCTGACCGACGACGCCCTCTGCTGGAAGGTCATTAAGGACGAGCTCATTGAAGTGAAGGCAAGATTCGGCGATCCCCGCCGCAGCGAGATTGTCTATTCGAGCGAAGAATTCAACCCCGAGGACTTCTACGCTGATGATGAGGTAGTTATTACCATCAGTCATCTCGGTTATATCAAGCGCACCCCGCTCGCAGAGTTCCGTGCTCAGGGACGTGGTGGCATCGGTGTCAAGGGCAGCAGTACCCGCGATGCCGACTTCATCGAATATATCTATCGCGCCACCATGCACAACACCATGCTCTTCTTCACCCAGAAGGGCCGCTGCTACTGGCTCAAGGTCTACGACATCCCCGAAGGCAATAAGGCCAGCAAGGGTCGCGCCATCCAGAACATGCTCAACATCGAGCCGGATGACACCGTCAATGCATGCCTCTACATTAAGAAACTCAACGATGCCGAGTTCAATGCTTCTCACTATGTCCTCTTCTGCACTAAGGAAGGTGTCATCAAGAAGACATCACTCGCCAACTACAGCCGTCCACGTACCAACGGTGTCATCGCCATCAACATCAACGAGGGTGACCGCGTGGTGGATGTGGCTCTGACCAACGGAGAGAACGAAGTCATCATCGCCAGCAAGCTCGGGCGCGCCGTACGTTTCAATGAAAGTACCGTACGCGCTATGGGTCGCAACTCCACCGGTGTCAGAGGTATCAACCTCGATATCGAAGGCAATGAAGTGGTAGGAATGGTCGTCATTGACAAGCCCGAGGAGGAAACCATCCTCGTAGTCTCTGAGAAGGGCTACGGAAAGCGTTCAGACGTACAGGACTACCGCATCACCAATCGTGGCGGTAAGGGCGTCATCACGCTGGCCGTCACCGAGAAGACCGGACAGCTGATGGCCATCAAGAGCGTTACCAACGATCAGGACCTCATGATTATCAACAAGTCCGGCATCACTATTCGTCTGCACCTCGACAGCATCAAGATTCAGGGCCGCGCCACACAGGGCGTGAAGCTCATCGAACTCCAGAAGCGCAACGACGTGATTGCCAATGTGTGTGTAGTACCGCAGGACGATGAAGAAGAGGATCTGCCCGAAGAAGCACAGGCACAGGAACTCCCTGAGCCCACACAGCTCTCCGACGGACAGACCATCATCCTCGACCGCGAAGACCAACAATAAACCATCATTTAACTAACATCATTATGAAAAAATTGTTTTGTGCATTAGCACTCCTGACAGCAACGCTGTCGCTTTCCGCTCAGGACAGAGCAGTACGCAACGCCCGCTTCAAATTCGAAGAGGCACAGGAACTCGCTGCCAACCCTCAGCGTAATGAGAAGGAAGAAGCCAAGTTGCAGCAACTCATCGCTACGACCCTCGAAGCCATTGAACCCACCCTCAACAATCCTGAGACGAAGAAGCAGAAAGCCAACGCCTGGGACATCAAGGCAAACCTTCTCCTCTTCAAGATCAATCCCATCATCTCACAGCTCCAGGCCGAGCAGCCTGTAGACACCGCTGAGTTTGCCGCCCTCGTCATCGGCGCCCTCGATGCTATGGAACAGTGCTACAAGGAAGAACTTGCAGCTGGCATACCCGAGAAGTTCAAGAAGGACAACACCACCACCTTCTACAGCATGAAGAACAAACTCTATGCCATCAACTGCCGTCAGTACCTTGCATTCTGCGGACAGATGTTCTTCTCCAACCACCAGTACGACAAGGCCAAGGACGTCTTCACCAAGTACATGCACTTCTCTGAGATCTACACCATCGTAGCCGAAGAGACAAAGATGGATCCCGAGGACGTGAATACTGCTAAGATGGCATATTTCACCTGCCTCGCTTCCTACTTCGCTAAGGACTACAAGACCCTCGCCGAGTACCTGCCCCTGGCCAAGAAGTACACCCAGGAACTCAACCAGGTCAACCAGCTCGAGATGACCGCCTTCATCGAACAGGGCGACACTATCGGATGGCTCAACGCCGGTAAGAGAATCGTGCTCGAAGACCCGCAGGCTAACGACGGCGTAGCACAGAACATCCTCGCATACTACTTCAACCACAACGACACCAAGGGCGCCCTCGAATTCACCGAGGCACTGCTCGCAAAGGATCCCACCAGCAAGATTGCCAACTATGCCAAGGGTATCACCCTCATGAACGACAAGAAGTACGCCGAGGCCATTCCCTTCTTCGTCAAGGCTACCGAGGCAGATCCCGACTTCTCCGATGCTTTCTACAACGCTGGCGTATGCTACTCCAACATTGGCTACGACATCAACGAGAGTCTCAATGGCAAGAAGATGACCGTAGCACAGCAGAAGGCTGAGATCCAGAAGGTAAAAGACGAGTACGCAAAGGCTGAACCCTTCTTCCTCCGCGTCCGCGAACTCGAGCCCGACAACCCACACAAGTGGGCAAGCCGTCTCTCAACCGTGTACTACATCTTGGAGGATAAGGCCAAGCAGGCTGAGATGGATAAACTTCTCGAATAAGAGCCAAAGAAGCAAGAGAGGTTTAAACGTCCCAACCTTCAACGTTTCAACCTCTCCTCTTCGTCCCATGTGTTGCGATTCATCGCGACATGAAACGCTTCAAGGGGGACGGCTGGGAGTAAGAAACATTCTAAGCGCTATCAAAAACACTTAATTTTGCCGATAAATCACAAGGCATAACAAGTTTTAACTCCCGAAATTTTGTCAAGAGCAGGGTTTGTGCTACTTTTGCAGGCACAAACCCTGCTTTCGTAATGAAGAAACTCACGATACTACTCTTTTTGTCGCTTTCGATCCCTGCGTTTTCAGCCAGTGTGTTGCGACAGGCGAAGGATGCAATCAAGAAGAAACAGAACCTCGAAGCAACGGCAAAGACATTGATTGCCGAAGCTGCGAAGCCAGAGACAAAGCATGCCGACCGCGTGGAATGCTATCTTCTGGCGGCTGAGTGCTGGAAGCGAGTCAACGATGCCGAGAACATGAAGCTGTACCTCAAGCAGAACTACGATACCGTCAAATTCTTTAGCAGCATACAGCAGATGTTCATCCTCCTGGAGAAGGCTGACAGTGTAGAGCAGCTGCCCAACGAGAAGGGACGCATACGCCTCGCTAACCGCAAGCGTAGCCACGACCTTCTGATGCCCTATCGAAAGAATGTCTTTGCCGGAGGAAACTGGCATTTCCGCAGAGGGAAGATGGCAGAAGCACTGAGCCTCTTCCGAACGTATATCGATGTGTCCGAGACACCGCTCTTCGAGACCGATAACTTTCTGTTCACCGACACGCTGATGCCCGATGTCGCCTATTTGGCAGTACATGCGGCACAGCAAATCCAGCAGCATGACTTCGTCATCCGATATACACCTTTGGCATTGAAGGCCGACACCCATCCGCAGGTGCTATTGGAACTGCTCTCGAAAGCTTATATCGCCAAGGGAGATACCGCCAACTATATGAGTACGCTCTGGGGAGGCATCCACGTCTATCCTGAGCACACCTACTTCTACTCCCGCCTCGTCGACCGGCTGATAGAAGAGCGCGAATTCGAGCGGGGACTGGAGGTGACGGATTCCATGATTTCCTGGTGCGACACCATTCCGCTGTTTCACTACGCCAAGAGCCTCTTGCTGCTGAAGCTGAATCGCGACAACGATGCCATCAAGGCAGCAGACGCCTGCATTGAACTCGACCCCAACTACGCCGATGCGTATTATAATAAAGGTATAGCATCGCTAAACCTCGCCGTAGAGTATGCCGCAAACGCATGCACCGACCTCACCAACCCTCAGTGCAAGCGCGATATGGAGATCATACGCAGCCTCTATCTGCTCGCCAAGCAGCCGATGGAGATGGTGCGAAAGCTCCAACCCGATAACCCCGACCGGTGGGCAGCACACCTCTATCGCATTTACCTCCACCTGAATATGGGCAAGGAATTTGACGAGATGGACAGAATACTCCACTGAAAATAACACTATGTCCCGCAGCCTGCTTCCTTTCGTTTTTATTCTCGCCGTTGTGCTCTGTGGCTCGTGCAACTCCAGCCGCACAGAAGCATCACGGGAAGCTGTGGACTCCCTGAACGAACGAGCCTTCGCCTTCCGCTACCGACAGACGGATAGCGTTGCCGTCCTCGCACAGCAGGCTTATGACCAGGCGCTGCACTCAGCCTATACCGACGGACAGGCAGAGGCGCTGAACAATCTGATGTTCGAGCGTTTCCAGCAGATGGACTTCGACAGCGTCATGCGGCTGGCAACGCGCATCGAGGCGATGGAGACCAGTGAGGTGGAGCAACTCGTCTGCGATGTCATGCAGATGAAAGTAGACCAGCGCACCAGCGACAATCGTTCCTTCTTCGTGCATCGCAGCCACGCACTCGAGCGGTTGCACAGTCTGGAACGGAAGGAAGGGCGTATGAAACCCCACGCCCGCAGGCGGCTGGACTACGCACGCAGCGACCTCCACATCACAGCATCCACCTATTTCTATTATGTCGATCAGCGCGAACGCGCCCTCGACGAGATCCGTGAGGCAGAACCCTACAGCCAGCTGGCCAACGACACCGCCCAGTGGCTGTATTACTGCTATATGCGTGGGTCGGGAGGACTGGCCGAGAGCACGGAACCCGAAGGCGTCACCCGCGAGGAGTTCGACTACCTGATGCAGTGCCTGACCTTAGCCCGCTACAATGGCTATCTCTTCTTCGAGGCCAACAGTGCCCAGTCGTTGGCAACGATGTTTGCCGATTCCCTGCAGCGCTCCTTCGTGGATGCCTACAAGCCGGATGTCGTTCATTATCTAACCGGTATCTTTGGCACCGACAGCACCGCAGTGAATATGGCACGATGGGCTCTCACGCTATTCCAGGAATACGATGATCTCTACCAGACGGCCTGTGCCCTGCGCACCTTGGGCGAGCTGGCATTCAGCGAAGGGGCCTACGACGATGCCATCGAATACTACACCTCGGCGCTGGATTGTGTGAATTTCCACCACGACCTCTATTATGCTGCCGACCTCATCCTCGAGAACTCCACCCAGAACCTACTGCTGCCCTTCGATCCCGCGAACAGCGATGAGTCGGTGGAACGTCGGTGGATGCGACAGGAGGGAGTGCGTACCGTACCCGAGTGGATAGCAAGCATCCGCCAGCAACTCTCTGTCGCCTACAGCGCGCTGGGAATGAAGCAGGTGAGTGACTATAACCGCAACATCTACCTCGATCTGCTCGATGTCACTCGCGAAGACGCAGAACTCGAGAGCCGCGCTACGGAACTGAAGGCCGAGAGCCTGCGTCTGCGCAAGATGCTCATTGCCGTAGGAGTCGTGGCGGCAGGCGTTATCCTGCTGACAATCCTGCTCTTCAGAACTTGGAGAAGGCGAGGAGAGGACGAGAGTCGCCAGTTGCACCGCCAACTCGAACAGCTCCTCAGCGAGAACGAACAGGTCAACGCCAACTTCGCCGAAGAACAGGAACAACTGCAGGAACTGCAACAAGCCACAGAACAGCGCATTCAGCGCAACAAGCGGCTGAATGTGGAGAAGCGCGCCAAACTCAGCCTCGTACACGGTATCGTGCCCTTCCTCGACCGAATCCTCCACGAAGTGAGAAAGATGATGCGCAACGGAGAACCTAACGAACAGTCGCTCAGCTACATTCGCGAGCTCATTCAGCCCATCACCGAATACAACGAACTGCTGACAGAGTGGATTCAGGTGGAACAGGGGCAGCTCAGCCTACAGCTGACGTCTTTCGAACTCGAACCTCTCTTTGCCTCGATGCGCAAGAGTCACTTTGCCTACGAGCAGAAAGGACTGACCCTCAACGTAGAAACCACCAATCTCAGCGTGAAGGCAGACCGTGCGCTGACCCTCTTCATGCTCAACACCTTAGCCGACAACGCCCGTAAGTTCACCCCCGCAGGAGGCACCGTGACCATCAGTGCCACTGCCGGCGAGAACGAGGACGGACGTTATGTGGAACTGTCAGTGCAGGACACCGGCTGCGGACTGACAGAACAAGATGTGGAACTCATCCTGAAGAACAAGGTCTATGATGCGGCCGTCATCGGGAGTTCCAGCAGTGGAACTGACGAATTCCAGCAGTGGAACTCGCGAGTTCCAGCAGTGGAACTCCGGAATTACACCAGTGGAACTCAGCCCGACGGCCAGAAAGGTTTCGGTTTCGGACTGATGAACTGCAAGGGTATCATAGAGAAATATCGCAAGACGAACCCGCTGTTCCGCGTCTGCCAGCTGGGCATCGAGAGTAGGGTGGGAGAGGGCAGCCGCTTCTTCTTCCGTCTGCCGCGTGTGGTGCTGACCGTGCTGTTGGCCATGATGACCCTCATCCCCCTCGAAAGCAAAGCCGAGAACCGCACCCCGGAAACCGCTTATGCGCTGATGGATTCCGTTTACTACTGCAACATCGAAGGACGCTATGTTGATGCTTTGCAGTTCGGCGCGCAAGTCGTTGAAGCCTTCAACTCCATAGGACTGCCGGAGCAGATGGAGATGCGCCCCACGACGGATGCGGTGGCGGAGACGGCCTGGTGGCAGCGACAGGAAGAGGTGGATTACAAGCTCCTGCTGGCATTCCGCAACGAAATGGCTGTAGCGGCGCTGGCACTGAACGACTGGACGCTCTACCGCATGAACAACAACGTTTACAAACGTCTCTATAAGCTTGTAGGTCAGGATACTACGCTCGAAAGCTACTGCCAGCAGACGGAACTCACCCATAAGAACGAGCGACTGGCGCTGATGGCGTTTGTCCTGCTGCTCGTCATCGGACTCGTGGTCGTCTATCTCTTCTGGTTCCGACCCCTGATGGAACGCCGAAGAGCCAATGTGGAACTTTCTGAACAACAGTTGGAAGAGATCCGCGCAGAGCACAAAGCCGAAAACCAACGCACCCAGGAAGACATCGAGTTGGCTGAGGACGAACATCGTCGCCGGCTCTACGAAGAAAGCCGGCTGCACGTGCAGAATCAGATCATCGACAACTGCCTCTCGACCATCAAACATGAGACGATGTACTATCCTGGACGTATCCTGCAACTGGCAGAACGACAGCCTGTTGACCTCACAACCCTGAACGAGACCGCCAGCTACTATAAGGAAATCTTCTCGCTGCTGTCGGCACAGGCCGACTCGCAATCCGCCGCTGTGGGTTTCCGCCGCTGCCGAAAGACCTTTGCTGCGCTGGTGGAGAATCTCGCAAGTCGAGTGGCAGCCAAAGCCCGCCGTAAGGGACTCGACCTCCAGCTGGTGGTTGACGACCAGACACAGGATGCCCTTATTACGGCAGACCCGGATCTCATCCGGCTGCTGCTCGACGAACTCCTTGAATATGAGCTCGGAAGCATCACGGCAACGGCCGAAGCCCTGACGCTGACTCTACGTGGAAGCGTAGATGAACGTTTTGTCCGCTTCGCGCTTACGAACAAGACCGTCTGCCTTTCTGCCGACCAGCTTCACAACCTCTTCATGCCACATCGAGGCGGCATTCCGCTGCTCGTCGTGAAACAGATTATCCGCGAGCACGATACCTTCATGGGACACCCAGGATGCCGCGTGATGGCTGAAGCGACAACAGACGGAGGCCACACCGTTTGGTTCACGCTGCCACTATCCGTAAAATCATCAACTCCCACAATATAACAAATCTATGGAACCCTTTAAAGTCATTATCGTCGAAGACGTAAAACTGGAACTCAAAGGTACAGAAGAAATCTTCCGGACAGACATTCCGGAAGCTACTATCATCGGAACGGCACAGAACGAAAGCGAGCTCTGGCCACTCATGCGTTCTGAACAGCCCGACCTGTTGTTGCTGGACCTCGGACTGGGCGGAAGCACCACTATCGGCGTAGATATCTGTCGTCAGGTGCGCCACAATTATCCGAAGACCAAAGTGCTGATATTCACGGGTGAAATCCTCAACGAACGCCTGTGGGTTGATGTCCTCCAGGCAGGTGCCGATGGCATCATTCTCAAGACTGGCGAACTGCTCACGCGCAACGATGTGCGCCTGGTTATGGATGGCAGGCGACTGGTCTTCAACCAGCCAATATTAGAGAAGATCGTAGCCCGATTCAAGAAGAGCGTGGTCAGCGAAACACGACGTACGGATGCGGTAATTGACTATGATATCGATGAATACGACGAGCGCTTCCTCCGCCATCTGGCCCTCGGCTACACGAAAGATATGATAGCTGCATTGAAGGGTATGCCATTCGGCGTGAAGAGCCTCGAGAAGCGGCAGGTGGACCTCGTGAACCGCCTCTTTCCGCAGAACGAGCGCATCGGCGTAAATGCAACCCGTCTCGTTGTCAAAGCGCTGCAGCTGCATATCATTGACCTCGAACGACTGGAACCAGACGAAGAATGAACCTCAACGAACTCAACGACGCACAACGCGAAGCAGTGCTATACTGCGATGGGCCGTCACTCGTCATTGCGGGTGCCGGTTCAGGCAAGACCCGTGTACTCACCTATAAGATTGCCTATCTACTGGAACAGGGGATGGCGCCCTGGAACATCCTCGCCCTGACCTTCACCAACAAGGCCGCCGACGAGATGAAACAACGCATAGGCCGGCAAGTGGGAGAGGAGAGGGCACGTGGTCTGTGGATGGGTACCTTCCATAGCATCTTCGCCCGTATATTGCGCAACGAGAGTTCATCCATCGACTTCTCGTCGAACTTCACTATCTACGATGCAGCAGACTCCAAGAGCTTGGTAAAGACCATTATACGCGAGATGGCCTTAGACGAGAAACAGTATAAGCCAGGAACTGTACTCAGCCATATCTCAGCAGCCAAGAACCGCCTCGTATCACCTGATGCATACTTGCGCGATGTCCAGATGCAGAAGGCAGATCAGGCCGCCAAGATGCCTGCTACAGGAGAGATCTATCGCCGCTACATGAATCGTTGCCGACAATCTGACGCTCTGGATTTTGATGACATCCTTGTCTATACCTATTCGCTCTTTTACAAGCATCCGGAGATACTACAGAAGTATGAGGAAAAGTTCCAATATGTACTGGTCGATGAGTACCAGGATACAAACTATGCTCAGCACGCTATAGTATGGCAACTGACACAGCACACAAGAAAGGTCTGTGTCGTGGGCGACGATGCCCAGAGCATCTACAGCTTCCGTGGGGCAAACATCGACAACATATTGACATTCCAACGTTTATACGAAGGTGCCCGTCTCTTTAAACTCGAACAGAACTATCGTTCGACACAGACCATTGTGGAGGCAGCCAATAGTGTCATACGCCACAACCGCGGACAGATACAGAAAGACATTTATTCAAAAAAGGAACAGGGACAACCCATTCATGTCATTAGTTTCTACAGCGACATTGAAGAAGCCAACGGTGTAGCCCGTAAGCTACTTAATCTCAACAACTACGAACATATTCCCTGGAATCGCATCGCCATTCTTTATCGCACCAACGCTCAGAGCCGTACCTTCGAGGAAACTTTCCGCAAGCAGAATATTCCGTATCGCATCTTCGGAGGCATCTCGTTCTACCAGCGCAAGGAAATCAAGGATATGATTGCTTACTTCCGACTCGCTGTGAATCCCAACGATGAAGAAGCACTGAAACGAGTCATCAACTATCCGGCACGCGGTATCGGACAGACCACCATTCAGAAGATTCTTGATGCTGCATCAACGGCAAATGTCAGCGTTTGGCAGGTGCTCAGGATGCCAACAAATTATGGTGTAGATGTCAATAAGGGCACGCTCACTAAGCTTGATTCTTTTGTTCAATTAATTACCTCTTTTACGCAGGAGATCAATATATTAGACGCAGCTGAACTTGGAAAGAAAATAGCTAAAGAGAGTGGTGTGGTTGCCGACATTTTCAGGGGTAGGGAGCCCGAAGATATTAGCAGGCAGGAGAACTTGCAGGAGTTGCTTGACGGCATGCAGCAGTTTGTAGACGACCGCCGCGAAGAAGAAGGCGAAGGCCACGACTTGATGTCACATTATCTGCAGGAAGTGTCGCTCATCAGCGATCTGGACGAGAGTGATGATGACAGTGAAGAAAAAGTGTCATTGATGACGATTCATTCTGCCAAGGGCCTGGAATTCCGGATTGTTTTCATTGTCGGTATGGAAGAAAACCTGTTTCCAAGTCAGATGTCCAGTGGTTCCATTCGAGAACTCGAAGAAGAACGCCGGCTGTTTTATGTTGCATTGACGCGCGCCGAGGAACAATGTTTTCTGACTCATGCACAGAATCGTTATCGCTACGGCAAGAGCGAGTTTTGTAATCCAAGTCCGTTCCTCCGTGAAATCGATGCTCGTTATCTGGAGACAAAACAATCTACCGGTAACGAGTACACTCGCCGTACATCTTCTCGTTTCTCTGGTGATTCTCTATTTTCATCCAGTCCTTCTTATTCATCGCCTTATTCACGCGGCTCATCGAGTCCGTTTTCCAGCTCGCGAGAATCGCGTATTTCGGACCATACTTCGACTCGCTCAGAAATACGCGATTCTCAGAGGCCAATAAATCGTGTAGAAGCGACGCGTTTCTCTCTGCATTCGACAACGGCAGCATCACAACCAGCTGTTGAGTCCACACAGACGTCTGAAGGCACCTTAGTAATAGGCACAATAATAATCCATTCACGTTTTGGTCGCGGAGAAGTCATCGCATTGTCCGGCACAGGAATAGACGCTAAAGCAACAGTCAAATTTGAAAACGTCGGCACCAAGCAACTCTTACTGAGATTTGCAAAGTTTACTATTGTTTCATAAAGCAAGTCGCTTGGCTATATTAGATTGCAGTTTAACTATTGTAAACTCAAACATTACTTATTCTTTCCCTCTTCTATTAAACATAACACCCATTAGAACGGAAAAGCATGAATACTTCATATCTTGCCTGTATATCTCCTTTTTCGATTGAAAAGCGACCTATTAATGGAAAATATAGGAAAAAACTTGGTTGCATCAAGGAAAGTTCGTACATTTGCAGCCGCAAAGACATGAAAATGTATATTATGAACTAACAAAAGATAAAGAACAATGAAGAAATTCTACACATGGCTTTTGGCTTGTTTGATGGCAGGCCTTCCCGTATGGTCATTTGCCGATGAAACAGACGTGACCACGAAGTACATCAAGAATCCCAGCTTCGAAAGCAAGTTCAACAATTGGACGCAAACCAATCTGCAGACGCAGAACAATACATCGTTCACGTTGAAGGCCGGCAACTATTATGTCGAGAAATGGGTCAGCGGCGGCAATAAGGTTGGAAACGCAGAAATCTATCAGACGATTTCCAAGCTGCCTGCCGGTCAGTATAGGCTGCAAGCTGCTGCTCAGAACATCCAACAAGATAAAACAGCGAAGCAAACAGGCGCCTGGATCTATGCAGGTACGGCCAAGACCACCGTTCAGGATGCAGATACATATTCTGTGGAATTCAGTACGTTAGGTGAAGCTCTCAACATCGGATTCAAGGCCAGTAACGCTACAGGCAACTGGATTTGTATCGATAATTTCAAGCTCTTCTATCTGGGTACAGACGTTGCCACGCTGCTGGAACTTTTGCAAACACAGATCGAGGCAGCAGAGAGTACGATAGAAAAAGCTAATCGTACTACCCCACCCCTTTTGCAGAACGCTTTTATGGAGGCTCTGACGCAAGCTGTCGAAGAGGCTAAAGCGCTGGATTCCAATGCTTCAGCCGACGATATTAGTGCTGCTGCTATGAAGATGGATGCTGCTAATATTGCTGCACAGGAAAACTATCAAGCAATGTATGACCTTAAGTCACTGAATACTAAAGCTAAACAATACACCGTAGAAACCAAGTTGATGGCTGCCAAGTATAAGGAGACCTTACAGGCTGCCAGTGATTCGGCACAGGCTATTCTCGACTTGACGTCCGACGGAGACGTCCTCAAGGCTACCAAGGACTTGCAGGCTGCATATGATGACGCAGTGGCAAGCAACACCGCATATACGGCTCTGAATAAGCAAATTACAACAGGCTCATCATTAAGTACTACCGATAAGGAAGGTGTTGAGGAACTGGAGGAAGCTATCAGGACTGCAACAGAAGTTCGCGACCGCTACGATGCAACTCCCGATGAGATGAATGCCGCCGCAGAAGCACTCGAGACGGCTATTCTCATCTTCCGAGTCACCAACAGCACAGGTAAGCCCATTGCCGTTCGAACTTCCACGATTGTTGAAGGATCCACAGAGCTCTTCGGACGTGCAGGTTTCGGCTCCGGAAGCATTAAGGAGAAAGGACTCTGCTGGAGTTCAGAAAATCCCGAGCCTACCATCTACGACCACCGCACCACCTTCTCCTACTCCAACAACGGCGACATCTACAACATCAAGGACCTGACGCCTGCTACCTTATATTATGTACGCGCCTACGCAATCTCGGGCACCTATGCCGTCAGCTATGGTGATGTGGTGAAGATCTACACCCGTCCTCTCGGCAAGACGACCTTCAGCTACGGCAACGAAGGTGACGAAGCCACGAACAACCGCATACATTCAGCCTGTGAGGAAGGCGTATGGATGTGGAATAACATCTCCGGCATTCAGGGCTTTAACCTCGATGCCCACTATGTTCCAGGTGCCGGTGCGGGCGATGGTACTGCCGACTGCTCCTATGGCGGCTATATGCGCGTCAGTCAGAATACGGCATACCAGAAGACCGGTACCATTCTCCATGAAGGAGCTCACGGACTTGGTATGGTGCCCTACACTGACTGGACTAACGCCACCTATCGCGCCAATGGCGACCGCGGTGACTGGTTGGGTCCGCGCGTGGACCGCATCATCCAGTTCTTGGAGAACAGCTCTAGCGCCAAACTACACGGCGACAACCAGCATATGTGGCCCTATGGCATCAATGGTGCTGGCGAGGACACTGGCTCCCCCATCCTTTATCGCGGCAACGCCCTGCTGGTTGGTGCTTTGGCAGAGGACGGCATTCGCACACCCAATCAGAGCTTCCTGCGTCCCGCCTACTCTTTCCCCGTCGAAGACGAAGTCAAATACTACATCAAGAGCGCCGACGAGAACCGAGGGCTGAAGACATCCTATCTTGTTGTCAACCAAAGCGGTACTTTGTCATGGAAAGAGATGACCAGCGATGAAGCCTTCCAGAACGACAGCAGTGCGTGGACCATCACCTACAACCCCGCCACCTGCTATTATCAGCTGAGGAATGTCGGCACAGATCGCTATATGACCTATTCATCCACGGGAACTAATGGCATCCGCACCGCCATTACCGTCACGAACAACAGCCGCTTCCAACTTCTCTCGGCACGTGCCAACACGAAGGTCGGCACTTTCACCTTCGCCTCCCGTTCCTATTGGCTTGTAGCTCCAACCAGTCAGGCTTGTCTGTCTGCCAACGCCAATGGTGCCATCGGTGCCGCAAGCTTCAATCACGCTGATGGCAGCACGACCCAGCGTTGGTTCCTGATGACAGCTGATGAAGTAGCCCGCTTTGGTGAGGCCAATGGCGAGATCGTGGGCGTCCGCAGCCTCGACTTCGTGGAACAAGGTTCCCTGCGTGTCCTGGGCGGCCAGGGTGCTGTCAGCATCACTGCCGTAGGTTCCGGAGCTGATGTCAACATTTACAGCCTCGATGGCCGTCTGCTGCGCCAGCTCTACGTCCAGCAGGACGCCATCGCCCGCATCCGTCTGCCCCGTGGCATTTATGTCGTTGGAGACCAGAAGGTCACTGTCCGATAAATCACCTCCCATGAAAATAGTAAAGGCCTCGCACCATTGGAGTGCGGGGCCTCTTGTTTTTGGTAAGGCTTCTTTATCTGAAGTCTACTATATCTTGGGGTTCAGAACTTCACACCGAGGGTGAAGGTGATGGTGTGGCGAGAGAGATCTACAGTCTGGGGCGCGAGACTCTGTCCAGCTGCGGCCATGAACTGTCCGTACTCGGCAGCGCTGCCCGTGCGCTGGAGATAGTCGTCGAAGGCGTAGAAGTCACCCTTCTGTGCACGGTACTTGTATGCGAAGTCGGCATAGAAATTCTTGCCGCGGTATCCGAGACCGAAAGTGAGCATATTGGTGGCCCCGAGGTTGATGTAGTCTGTTCCGAGCAGGAAGTCCACGGCCTTACTATCCACGGTCTGATCCAGGCGGGCATCGCTCTTCATCGGCTTGCTCCAGAAGTTGTAGCCAAGACGTACGGCGAACTCCGGCAGCGGCTTAAACTCCAGGCCGGCGCGGATGTTGTGAACTCCGTTGAAGCTGTTCCTGGTGAGGTCGCTCATTCCAGGGTCCTTGTACATGCTGAGTCCCTTGCCTGTATAATCATTGGTACGTGGATAACCCATGGTCTCGTGATTGAAGAGAGCATACTCATATTCTACGTCCCAAGCGAGAAAATTGCTCACGGTGGATGCTAAACTGAAACGGAATTTCCAGGGGGCATGGATCTTGAACTCCAGGAAGTTGTCGTCGCGGCTGTCGTAGATCTGATATTCGCCATCGTTGGTCAGATAGTCGTAGGTGCCTGTCAGCTCATCGTATTTAAACTTCGAGGCGATGCTAAAGTAGCTGCTCTTCTGAGTGAGTGCATACCAAGTAGGAGTCTCTATGGCGAAACCAATCTTCAGGGCGTTGTCTTCGATGGGTCGCACAATACCTCCAAATTTAATGTTGAAGCCGGAGCCAGTGACGCGTTTGTTGGAAACAATATCATAGTCTTCCACCTCGCCATATTCACCATTGCGGTATTCTATGTAGCGCTGGTCACTCTCATAGTTCATGAAGTCAATGCCAAAATCAATACCGAGGTACGCGCGGTTATTGATGCTTGCGGCAAAGCCAAAGTCAAGTCCATAGAGATTGCCAGTGCTGTAGCGATTGAAATCATAGGAATCGCTGCGAATCTTATGATATCCTGTTTTTCCGGTCTCGGTGATATCATAGAGGTTTGCATCATAGGATCTGAAAGGCAATGAATATTCAAAATACTTATTGCCCACGAAAGCCGCGCCAAGGTCATACAGGCCTTTGAGTTGTGCGGCCTGCGAGAGTCCGTTGAGGTTCATGCCCTGCACAAACATCGAGCGTCCGAAGTCGGCCTTCTTCTGGAAATTCAAGCCAAAGTTGAAGAAGTTTTCGCGGTCAGCATCGGGGAAGGAAGCCACGAAACCTACCTGGTCAAAGCTGAAGTGGCCGCGGCTGTCGCTCCCTGCGGGCTTGGCATCCTGAATAACTCCGCCCATGGTGATACTCATGTCGTTCTTGCGGAAGAGACCTAGCGATGCGGGGTTGTTGGACATAGCTGAGATATCTGCGCCCAGTGCTCCCATGGCACCACCCATTCCTACGTAACGAGCCGAACCAATGACATCTGCGTTGCTGGTCATCGTATAGTTGCTATACGAATCCTGAGCGTTGGCGGCTACGGCGAAGCATGCGATAGCCAGTGTGTAGATATATCTTTTCATAGTGTTTTCTGTATGAAATTGGATGTTTCTGTAGTTATGACTCAATCTCTATAGGAGGAGTTATCAGCGACCACCGCGGCCACCGCCGCCACCACCTCCGCGGCTACCTCCGCCACCGCCAAAGCTGCCACCACCTCCACGGCTGCCACCGCCTCCGAAGCTGCCGCTACTGCTGCTACTACTGCGGGATGACGAGGTTCCGAAGTTAGTGGTACCACGCGAGGAAGAAGAACTGGTCGAAGAGGAAGAACGGGTGCTTGAAGAGATGGTACTGCTGCTGCGACCTGATGTGATGGTGCTTGTGCCACGTCCGCCACTTGAAGTCGTACGTCCGTTGCCGTAGCTTCGAGTACTGCGTCCGTCATAACCCACGGTGCTTCTGGTGCCAGAAGAACGACCGCCAGAGATAGAGCTGCTGGCTCGGCCACCACTGTAGGAGCGTCCACCGCGGACACTACCTCCACCACGACCTCCGGAGGTGTCGCGACGGGGATGATACCCTCCCCTGCCATAGTATCCACGAGAGCGTGAGGGATAATAGCCTCCCCAACTGTAGTAACCTCCATACCAATAGGGACTATAACCCCAGCCATAGTATCCACGATAGTAAGGATAGCCCCAGTGGTACAGGCCGTAGTATCCGTGATAAGGATGATAGTAATAGTCGTCCCAGTAGAATGGATCGTAATAGCTATAGTACCAGGGCGAAGTGTAGATTCCGGAGTATCCGAAACGGCTGATGCGGCGGCTATAGGCGTAGTCCTCACCGTCAGCAATACCGTCTTCGTAACCCTGGTTGTAAAGTTCAGCGGCGAAGGCATCTGTGGTGATGGTTGTGGAATCGTTCATCACATACAGGGTGTCGGTAGCCGGAACGCGGTAGGTCAGCGATCCATCGCTGTGCTGCACGAGCTGCCCTGTGAGCTGGGAACTGGCCGACGGACGGCGGTTGTACTCGTCGACATCGCGGCTGGAACCTGTGATATTCAGGGTGTCGGCGTCATAGAATTCATCCTCATAGACTATTTCCACAGGCACGTAACGTTGTACCGGACGTTGTTCGGTCTGCTGCGTGCGTGCTTTCTTTTTCGGAACGAAGTAGACGTCGTCGTCTTGTGCCCACAGGTTGAGGGGCAAGACCAGCAGCATCATCACTGCTATGAGATTTCTAACGTTCAGCATATTTCTTTTGTTTTTAAGGGTTTATACTCTTGTTCGCTCTTGTCTTAGCAGCCTTTTGTGGCTTTTGACAGTGCAAAGGTACGTACTTTCCTCTGAATCCCCATGGGGGAAACTCCTACTTTTGCGTGGAGATTTCCCTAAGAGTGTGCGAGGCACATATCTAATGCGAGCGTAATAGCTTCTTTATCAAGATGCTGACCGATGAAAACGAGTTTCTGCATACGATCGCCATAATGTTCGTCCCAATCGCGCTGCAAATCGGTATGATCGGCCTTGAAGGCTGCGAGTTCATCGGCGGGCATCGTGGCATACCAGGCCCCAGCATTGCGCAGCGAGACCTGACGTCCCGCCTGTTCGAAGACGTAGCAGGTATCCGGCTCGCCATAGAACCAACAAATGCCCTTCGCTCGAATAATGCTCTTCGGCCACTTGCGGGCAACGAATTCATCGAAGAGTCCCATATTCAGGGGCTGACGACGATAATATACAAAGGTACCGATACCGTATTCCTCGGCTTCGCCCTCATCGTGATCGTGATGGTGGTGATGGTGATGATTGTGACCATGATGATGCTCATGGTCGTGGTCATCGTCCTCCTCATCATCGTCGTCATGATGATGGTGTTCTTCCTCATCGCCGTGGTGGTTCTCTATCTCATCAATCCATGCGGCAGAAGTGGCCACCTTATCAAAATCGAAGCTTTTAGTGTTCAATATCTTATCGAAATCCACATCGCAGTAGTCGCACTCTATGATTTCTGCCTTAGGCTGGATGGCACGGATGATACCCCGAATACGGCCCAGTTCTTCCTTTGTGACCTCAGAAACCTTGTTCAGGAGGATGATGTTGCAGAATTCTATCTGCTGGATAACCAGATTCTCGATATCGTCTTCATCGAGGTTCGGGCGCAGCAGGTCGTGGCCGCTGCCGAATTCATCACGCATTCTCAGTGCATCAACTACAGTAGCGATGCAGTCCACAACGGGCACTACGTCTCGCATGTATTCGAGTCCCATCGCTGGAATGGAACAGATGGTCTGTGCAATGGGAGCGGGTTCGCATATTCCGCTGGCTTCGATGACAATATAGTCGAAGCGATGCTGGCGAGTGATGTCTCGCAGTTGTTCTACGAGATCCATCTTCAGCGTACAGCAGATACACCCGTTCTGCAGGGCTACCAAGCTGTCGTCTTTCTGGGCCACTACCCCACCCTTTTCTATGAGATCTGCATCAATATTCACTTCACCAATATCATTCACAATGACGGCGAAGCGGATGCCGCGGCGGTTATTGAGTATGCGGTTTAATAATGTCGTCTTGCCGCTGCCGAGATAGCCTGTGAGCAACAATACAGGAATCGTTTGTGTCATATTCATTTTCTTTTCTAATATTCAAGTGCAAAGATACGGCTTTTTCTCGCTCCTTGTCCTGCACTTGGTTGTATTTTGGTATTTTTTAACATAAAAGAGAAAAGAGCGCCTGAATAGTGCGCTCTTTTACTGATAAGAAGTGTTTTTTGAGCCTCTTGTCGGATTCGAACCAACGACCCCGAGATTACAAATCACGTGCTCTGGCCAACTGAGCTAAAGAGGCGGGTGGGAATGCGATCTGCATCGCGCCGCTACGACCAAGTACCCTTGCTGCGGTCAAGCCCTGGGGGATTCCGAGGGAGCTGGCCGTACAGGACATTCCCGTTTTGTGCTTCGCCGAAGCGAGCTCTTGCGGAGAGAGCGAGATTCGAACTCGCGAACCGGTTTTGCCGGTCACACGCTTTCCAGGCGTGCCTCTTCAGCCACTCGAGCATCTCTCCTGAGGGCTTCCCTTTCGGAATGCGGGTGCAAAGGTAGACTTTTCTGCTGACGTGACCAAACTTTTTTCAAGAAAAGTGATAAGCGATGGCGAAAATTTCAACAAAAAGCCCCTGCCAGAGAGTCGGCAGAGGCTTTTTTCCATGGATTTCGGTAGAGAAACAACCTGTCTTATTGTCCGATGACTCCCTTCCAACTGATGAACCAGTTCGCAGGATTGCTGAGTCGACCGGCAAGAGCTGGATCGCGGCGGGCAACCTTCTTGGACATGTATGCTCCTCTATCGTTACTGCGGTAAGCAGCACGGATGAGTTGTCCGAAGCGGAAGCCCTCGAAGGGAGTCTCCAAAGCAGATTCCACATCAAGGAGGCTGTCGACGACTTCCAATTGGCGGTTAAATACCTGGGGAACACCATAAGTGCGGTACCATTCCACTGTAGCCTGGCGCCAGGCATCCTGCAAGCTGTTGGAGTAAGCTAACAGTTGTTCGTTGAATTTTGCAACAGCCTCTGTCTTAGCGGCAGTTCCTGCGTATTCGTTGAGGTTGATAACCTCAATGCCGGCTTCTTCAGTTGCAAGGACTATGAATTCTGGATTATTATCCAGAATGGTCTTCAGATCCTTATCGTAGTCTGTGGAATAAGCAGGAAGAGAGACATATTCTACAGGCTGCACAGGATAACCGGTGGAATCTGTGGGTGCATCATTGGCAGGGTCGTAGTAGCGTGGATTGGCGATAGCATAACCGCTACCGCGGGCATGAATGCCAATCTGGTTGACCTGAGTATCGTTCTCATCGCTGTTAACATTGGGCTCGCCATTCGATTTGTAACTCTGTACACGGGTCTGAAAATAGCGCAACGGAAAATCGAAATAGTTGACGAAACTGCTGTCGGCAGCTGAAGTGCACTGGCTCAGCACATCGTGACCTATAACGGTGTTGTCGAGACCAGTAGTCAGAATAGCAAGGGCGAACTTGGGGAAACCTGCAAGGTTCAGGGCCTCGGCCATGCGGAGATAGACGTCACCGATACGGTAGATGATGATGTCCTGTGGCAAGTAAGTCTTGTAGATCATCTGAGACTCGAAATCATGGTCGCCGCGACGGCTCCTGCTGAGGTTGGCAGCAAGGCGGAGGTCACCCACATAGTGCTGTGCCACCTGTGTCTCCTGCAGGAGTCCTGCTGAGACGTAGCCCATCACGTAGTCATTGCCGTCGAAATAACGCTCGGCGTAGACTTGATTGTCTGAATATTCATTGCAGGTTGTCGAGGGAGAGATGCTCGCTTCCTTGTTCTCATTCTCGAGATCGTAGTTATAGAGTACTCGCAGTTCATTGTAATTCTCGTCAGAAGCAAGGGAGTCCATCGCAATGGCCGTGATGACCTCATCGCCCTTTGCACCGAAGTCTGTGGTGCTCCAGTAGGCATTACCTGTAACCGTTGAGGAGAAATTACTGGAGGTGAAACTTTTTTGTTCCCAATAGCAACGACTGCTGGAGGTGACGGTTTTCTGCTTGTAGCCTGAATTGTTGTCCACACCCAGTTCTGTAGGCAGCCATGCAATGTAGTCATAATAGGACTTGGCGGCCTCGCGGGCAAGGTCGCGATCATACTTGATGCTGGCGCTCCAGAGATAGAGGTCTCCGAGAACGAGCGACACGGGGAAGACGGCCATTCGAGCAGGCATTCTGTAGCCATACACGTTGTGGTGGTAGGGATAAGCGAACCATGAGACGTAGGGCTTCAGGTCGTCGATGAAGTAGTCGCAGAGCTGTTCCAGGTTCCTCTTGGGAGCATTGCTGAGAACGGCGTTGGCATCTTCGAGCGAGAGCACAGGATCCACTACCAGAGGAATGTTCGTTCCATAGATTTGTCCGAGTTGGAGATAGATCCATGCACGGATGGCACGAACGGCGCAGTATTCTGCCTGGAAAACACGGAAATCATAGGCCGACAACGTGGTCGCATCATAGCGACGTTCACGCAGGGTCGTATCCGCATTGGCCAGGTAGTAGTTGCAGTTATTGATGACTGCATAGTAATCGCGGGGATTATTGTATGCGTTGTCGTCAGAGACGGTAAAGGAGGCGATGTCCTTCAGGTCGGCATTGGCATTCTCGTTGACCACCACGAGATCTCCTCTCAGTTCTCCATAGAGATTGGTGCGCACGGCAATCTTCTGCAACTGCGACAGAATACCTACATAGGAATTGACGGTGTCCGTTCCCTGCGTGAGGTGGTTCTCGTCAGCGTAGAGTACGTCGTCATTACCCATATTTAACATATCATCGCATGACGTGATGGTGAAAGCCATCATTGACAGCAATGCGAGAGGCAGGATATATTTGATCTGTTTCATATTCATTGATTCGGATTTACGAAATATCGAAATAACGAAATATCGATTACACATTAGAGGTTGATCTTCACACCAACATTGACTGTTCGTCCTTGCGAAACCCATCCTGCATCAATACCCTGTGAGAGGACACTGTTGCTCATGGAGAACTCAGGATCAGTGCCCAGATAGCGTGTGATGGTGAAGAGGTTCGTGGCGTTAGCCCAAACGGTGATACCCTGAATATAAGTATTGTTGATGGGGAGCTTGTAGCTGAGCGTGACATTCTTCAGTCTCAGGTAGCTACCATCTTCAATCCAACGGTCGGAGAACGCGCTGTTGCCCATCGGGTCGCTGTATGTAGCACGTGGGATATCCGTCACCTGGCCTTCGTAGCTCCAGCGGTTGAGAAGTGCTGTCGTCTGGTTCATGAAGCGCGAGCCGGACTCCAGTTGCTGACGCATGTAGTTGTAGACGTCATTACCGAGGCTGTAGTTGAAGCCAAGGTCCAGGGTGAGGCGCTTGTAGGACAACGAGGTCCAGATGTTACCATAGATGTCGGGGTTGGGATCGCCAATGACGGTGCGGTCATCGAGATTGATCTCGCCATCATTGCCGGAAAGGTTGGCGTACTTGACATCACCTGCACCAAAGTAGGTCTTTGTGGTTCCGTCTTCCGCAAGGCGATAGAGGCCGTCGGCAGTTGCTTCAGCGTTGGTAGCATAAACGATGCCTCCACTATTCGTCTGCTCGGTCTTATAACCATAGAACAGGTTTACGCTCTTTCCGACCTCGCTGCGGATGGTAGCTCCGAGAACGGTGTGGTCCTGATAAGCTAAATCATCAGGCAGCTCGGTGAGGCGGTTGACATAATGTCCCATGCTTGCTCCGAGGCTCCAGTTCCATTTGTTACCAGAAATGATGTGAGCCGTAGCGTTCACATCGAAGCCCTGATTCTCGAGCTTGCCGCCGTTGCACCAATACTGGTTGATACCGGTCAGGAAGTTGGAGGAGCGCAGGGTCAGCAGGTCGCTGGTCCAGGAATAGAAGTAGTTGAAGCCCACAGCCAGGCGGTTGTTGAGGAAACGTCCCTCAATACCTGCGTTGAAGCGACGGGTTGTCTCCCACTTGAGTTCGGTATTACCAATATTTTCGAAACTCAGTCCCGGGGTTGCGTTGAGGAAGAGGCGGCTCTTGAAGTAGCTCTTCGATGCGTCGTAAGGAAGGTTATCGTTACCACTGAGCCCATAGCCGGCCTGCAGCTTCAGGTAATCAATCCCCTTCACATCGAACCACTTCTCATTGGACATCACCCATCCTGCCTGCAGGCTGGGGAATACGCCCCAGACAACTCCGGCAAGCTTCAATCCTGCTGCTTCGCGACCGAACTGAGAATTGGTCTCCATCGACAAGTCACCCTGGAGGTAGTATCGGTTCGCGTAGTTGTACTTGGCTTGTCCGTACCACGAGAGGGTTGCCCAGTTCTCGCGTGTACCGTCAATTTGCTTCTGGTCCGTACCGGAGATCAGCGGGGTCTTATCATTACCTGTATTATATCCACTTTGGCTGGTAAGATAATAGCCTTCGTTCATAAAGCGGAAGCCACCGAGCAGCGCAATGTTGTGGCCGCCGTAGCTGTTCTTCCATTCCACCTTCGTGTCGCTGAGGATGCTGTTCTCACGGGAATAGAGCGATCCTATCATGTTATCCATCTTCTGGTGGAAAGCCTGTACCCAGAACTGCGGCACACCATTCATCGGGATGTAACGCTTCTCGTTGGTGTTGACCAGTGAGTAGCTGAACAGCGATGAGAACTTCAGGTGCTGGTTAGGATGCCATGCAGGCGTAATGGAGAGGTTGACATACGAGTTGTCATAGTAGTTCTTGTTCTGGGCGGTACCATACTCGAGGATAGCAGTGGGGTTAGCCAGCTGGTAGTTGGCATTCCTCAGCTGTGAAATCTCAGAGAGGTAATCCTCATCGTTGATATCCAGGTGAGCTGTCGAGATGATGCCAGGTCCATTGTTCGATGCCACAAAGCTGTAGGGAGAGAGCATCGGGGTCTTGGCGTAGCTGAGGAAATTCAGCGAGGTGACCGTGCTCTGGTCATAATCCTCGGGAGCACCCATGTCATACAACTTACGGGTGGAGTTGCTGAAGCTGGCGTCGAAGCGAACGTCAATCCAGTCGGTAATCTTGATATCCGTGTTGAAGCGGACATTAAGACGGTTGTAGTTCATTTCCTGAATGACCTCGTTTGCGTGCAGATAACCAATGGAGAGCATGTAGTTGGCCACATCACCACCACCTTGTACGCTCAGACCATAGCGCTGTGCGACGGCTGCATTGTATACTTCCTTCGTCCAGTCGGTGTTGTTGGCGTACTTATTATAATAATAGTTGTAGTTGTACGGATCTGCGGGGTTATAAGGCCGCTCGTCGAGGAACTTGAAGGTCTGCATCTTCGTTCCGGTACTCTGCATGAGCGAGCTGGCGTAGGTCTTGAACTGCTCGCCGCTCATCATCGAATAGTGCTTTGGGATGAATTCCACTCCCACGCTGGCCGAGGCGGCAATGCGCGTAGCCAACGAAGTGTTGCGCTTCGTCTTGATGAGAATGACGCCATTGGCACCCTTGGCACCATAGAGAGCCGTTCCGTTGCGCATGACTTCCACGCTCTCAATGTCATTTACATTGAAGTTCGAGAGAATGTCGTTGTAGAATCCAGAGTGAATCATCTGGCGGTCGTACTGCATCTCGGTGATGACACCGTCGATGACCACCAGCGGTTGTGCGTTTGCCAGGTAGCTGCTGACACCAGAAACCTGCATGTAGGCTCCCAGTCCGTTGATACCTCCGCGTTCTGTCGTGCGCACCTCAGCTCCGAGCTGGTTCTCGATTTCCGTTGCAATATTAGCGGCGGAAGAGAAGTCAAAGCCTGTTGCCTGAACGTGACCGAGGATATTGTCATCTTTGCCGTAGAGGGGACGTGCAGCATCGCTCTGCATGACTATGTCACGCAGTTTTCCGCTCTCGTTGAGGCCCACGCGTACGGTGTTATATCCAGGAATTGTCACTTCCACGGCAGAGCTGTAGAGGGGTACCTGCAAGCGGAAGGTGCCGTCATCCTCCGTCAGTGCGGAGTAGCCCTTTCCGGCTATTGACTGCACGAGCACACCTGCAAGCGGTGTATGATCTTGCTGACTCACTACCCTACCCGAGATTTCACGGGTGGGTTCCTGCTTCTTGGCTGCCGCCTTGCGAGCTCGCAGCACGACGGTGGTGTCGATTTCTTCTTCCTCGAACTCGTCCTGAGCGAAACCCGCTACAGGAACTGCCGCCAGAAGCAAGGAGAAACAAATATAACCTACTGTCTTCATAGTGAGATATTGTATTCTTTCAGGTTAGACAAATCGAGCTGGAAGTTTTTGGCTTCTTCCTCTGTCTCGAACGGAATGTAAATAATGCGATTGATGCGCATAATATTCGTCTGCTGACCACGAGATATCGCGGATGCGCTGGCATCTGAGGCAATACAGTAGCGGAGCACCGTATCGTCGTTACCACTCAGGAAGTTGTAGGACGAGAACTGGGGCTTACGGGCCTTATCGATACATATGATATCGATTTCATTACCTGTGGTAGCGAACTTAGTGGCACCGCCGGAACCCTTGTGGGTCTCGCCGTCTGGCACCTGCAACAGATGGGTGGAGTTACGGTCATTCTGCTGCTTGTCGTACTTCAGGTCGTCATTCGGATAAGTTTGCAGGAAGGCACTGTCCTGTTTGTCAGTACGTTCTTCCTCCAAGCGCTCGTGGAAGTAGCATTCGAAACGCATGGGGAGCACTTCGGACTTCTGGTAGCCGTCACGTGAGAGGTAAGGCGGCACCATTACGAGGTAGACATTATAATAGAGGTTTGCGAACGTGTTGGGCAAATAGAAGTAGATCCTACTGGTGATGTTCGACTTCTGGTTCGGATAGGTCAGCGGCGACACTTCGAGGAAGTTCTCGCCCTT
>Ga0310696_10000098_pt1 | contig 148853 bp, 156 predicted proteins | sample AusTroGonzalo_MG_4_FD_203885 | JGI IMG/M metagenome (GOLD analysis project Ga0310696, IMG submission 203885) | Bovine rumen microbial communities from tropical cattle in Woodstock, Queensland, Australia - Gonzalo_02 (v2) (version 2) | ecosystem: Host-associated > Mammals > Digestive system >...
TGAGGGGTATGGAAATTATTACGCATGGGGCGAGACCCAGCCTAAGAATCAATATACTTGGGCAACATACACCTATGGTGACTACGACTACGATGGTGCCTGCCATCTTTACAAATACAACACCAGTGACAGTTATGGCACTGTGGATAACAAGACCACGCTTGAGGCTATGGACGATGCCGCAACAGCAGCATTGGGTACTGGAGCGAGAATACCGACATACGACGACTGGGTGGAGTTGAGAAGCAACACCACGGGCAAGTGGACGCAGCAGAACGGAGTGAACGGATGGAAGTTCACCGCCACTAACGGCAACAGTCTGTTTCTGCCCGCCGCTGGCTACCGGCGTGGCAGTTCGCTCTACGACGTCGGTACGAACGGCAACTACTGGTCGTCGTCGCTCCTCGCGGACTACCCGGACGACGCGCGGAACTTCTACTTCCTTTCGGCCGGTTCGGACATGCGCGGCAGCCTCCGCCTCAGCGGGTTCTCTGTCCGTGCCGTGCGTCAGAACTAACCTTTGTTCCGTTCCGCCCCGCAACGGGCAGACGGGCAACGGGAAAGCGCACGGGCGTGGGCGCTCGCGGGAGCGAGCTACCCAGCCCACGTCCGGGTGCTTTTTGTGTGAATTCAATTTTAAACCTTTTATATTTGTCTCATGCCTCAATTGAAAGAAATTCTTGAGAAGGAACGGCTTCCGTTGTGCCGGATTTCTGAATCCGGCACTTCTGTTCCGAGCAGAAAGGGGCTGGCGGGTGAGTAAAAATGCGGGGCGTATGTTGGCTGATTTGGCTTGCATACACCTCGTTTTTTTTGTGATTTTGAGTGTTAAAATCCGAGTGTTAAGTGCTTGGCAATCTTGTAACTAAGTGTTTTTATCGTTGCGGAATATGGGTGAAAAATATGCTGTAAGATGTTGATGTATAATTTGTTGTATTTTCAGGTTTTGCTCACCTATTGCTCACCTATTGCTCATCTTTTGAGTAAAGCCAGGTTATGGCCAAAGGTGGGCCAACGGAAATCCAGTGGTTGACCGACCCAGGCCGACGGCGTGGCTCCCGTTGTGTCGGATTTCCGAGTCTGACCGCAGGTCATGACCTTGAGCACCGCTGTCTTGTACGTTATGGGCGAGAATAAACAAAGCGGAGCGACCAAGTGAACGCTCCGCTTTTCATTTTGTGATTGTCGTATGCTTTATTTGGCAATCTTAGCTTCGTAGGCTGCGCTGTCGAGCAGGCCGTCGATGTCGCCCATGTTTTCGGGTTTAATCTTGATGATCCAGCCCTCGCCGTAGGGGTCGTTGTTGATTGAAGAAGCGTCGTCAACAACAGCGTTGTTGAGCTCCACCACTTCGCCGTTGACGGGCATGAGCAGGTCTGCAACGGTCTTCACGGCCTCGACGCTGCCGAAAGCCTCGCCAGCGTTGACGGTCTCGCCTTCGGTGGTCACATCGACGAACACGATGTCGCCAAGTTCGTGCTGTGCGTAGTCGGTGATGCCGACAAATGCAAATTCGCCTTCAATTCTTACCCATTCGTCATCCTGGGTGTACTTCAGATTCTGAGGAATATTCATCTTGTGTTTGTTAAAGGGTTAATATTTCAGTTAAAAATGATGTGCAAAGGTACAACTAATTTTTTTATTTTTTTCGCAAAAACAAAAAATAAGAGTATATTTGCATATCCAAACAAGAAAAAGCTGAATGGTTTTTCGTGTTGGATGTGTTAGTTATCATCATTTTATCTTCTTTTTTAAGACATTGGCAGATATAATCCCGCTAAGGCAAAAGTATTTATTTATGTACAGTATCAACGACCTTACCGCAAAGGCACACATCGAGCTTATAGGAATAGCGAAAACCATGGGCATAGCCCGAGCGCAACACTACAGTGCCCAAGAATTGATTTACAAGATATTGGATGAGCAAGCATCGAAGCCGTTGGAGGCAGAGCCTGCCGGAACCAGCGAAGAGGCTCCGAAGCCGCGACAGAAGCGTACCAGGCTGAAGCCTACATTGTTGGCCGAATCGTCGAATCCGACGACGGGCAAGAAGCGTGGACGCAAGAAAAAGTCAGAATTGGAAGCTATGGCGGCTGAAAAAGCGCAGAAGGAGAATAAAGAAAAAGAAATAGAGAAGGCGGCACAATCGCAGAAGCAGGCTGTTGGTGAGGAAGCACAAGCCGTGTCGGAGGTGGCACACCTAGACATTGCAGGAATGGAAGTCCCGCAAATCCCGGACATATCGGAGATGCTGAGGACGGCTGAAGTTGCGCAGACACCGACTCCGATAAAGAATATAGAGAGGCCGGAGCCCAAGGAAACGCAGGAATCCACAGAATCCAAGGAGTTTCCTGAACCTATGGATTTGCAGGAGGGTCAAGAAGAACCTAAAACCGAGTCCAGACCAACCCAAGCCGAGCATCCGCAGGATTCGCCTTCAAATCAAATCAGGCCAGACAACACGTCACAGGAACGCAAACTCTCGAAAAAGGAGCGTAAGAAACTGGCCAGAGAGCAGAATGTCGGCCCCAAGCCATTACATCGTAAGGAGTATGAATTCGAGACAGAGGGTGTTGTGGAGATGGAGGGAGTGCTTGACATGATGCCAGACGGTAACGGTTTTCTGCGCTCGGCAGACTACAACTATCTCACATCGCCTGATGATGTGTATGTCTCGGTTCAGCAGATAAGGTCGTACGGCCTGAAGACAGGAGATACCATACTATGCCGAGTGCGTCCGCCGCGCGAAGGTGAGAAAAGCTTCTATATGGTAAAACCTGTAGAGGTGAACGGTCTCACGCTTGACAAGATACGTGACCGAATCCCATTTGAATCGCTCACGCCATTGTTCCCCAACGAGAAAATGACTCTCACCGGCCATCCGCAGGAGACCTTATCTACTCGTATTATCGACATGTTCACTCCTATCGGAAAGGGACAGCGCGGATTGATTGTGTCACAACCCAAGACTGGTAAAACAACTCTGCTGAAAGAGGTCGCCAACGCCATAGCATACAATCATCCTGAGGTTTATCTCATAGTTCTGCTTATAGACGAGCGTCCAGAGGAGGTGACTGATATGCAGCGCAGCGTCAATGCTGAGGTGATAGCTTCCACTTTCGACGAGCCTGCCGACCGTCATGTGAAGATTGCCAACCTGGTGCTGGAGAAGGCGAAGCGCATGACTGAGTGTGGGCACGACGTGATGATTGTTCTCGACTCTATCACACGACTGGCTCGTGCATACAACACGGTTCAACCTGCTTCGGGCAAGGTGCTCTCGGGCGGTGTTGAGTCCAATGCCCTGCAGAAACCCAAACGGTTCTTCGGTGCGGCGCGTAACATAGAGAACGGTGGCTCGCTTACTATCATTGCAACAGCCCTCACTGACACGGGGTCGAAGATGGACGATGTGATTTTCGAGGAGTTCAAGGGCACTGGCAATATGGAGTTGCAGCTCGACCGCAAGCTGGCGAACAAGCGTATCTACCCGGCAATCGACCTGGTGGCGTCGAGCACTCGCCGCGACGACCTTCTCGTTCAGCCAATGTTGCTCAACCGTATGCTCATATTACGCAACCAACTCACTGACCTCAACCCGGTTGAGGCGATGGAATATTTGCAGAAAAACATGAGCCGCAGCCGCAACAACGAAGAGTTCCTGATGACGATGGATAAGTAGTGATCAGTAGTCAGCAGTTAGTAGTCAGCAGTTAGCAGTCAGCAACCTCGAACCTTTTTAACCTTTTAAACCCTTTCAGCGAAGCGAACCTTTTAAACTTAAAACCAGATGAAACGAGGATTCGGTAGTGACAACCATTCGGGCGTGAGCCGTGAAATACTCGAGGCCATAGCAGCGGCCAACACCGATCATGCGCTCGCATACGGCGATGACGAGTGGTGTGGACGGGCTTCAAAACTGTTCAAGGACACTTTCGGCAATCAGTCAGAGGTCTATTTTGTGTTCAACGGCACGGGTGCCAACGTGCTGAGCATAGACCTTATGTGTCGTTCCCATCATGCTGTGGTATGTGCAGAGACGGCTCATATATTTGTTGACGAATGTGGCGCACCGCAACGGATTGTGGGCAGCAAACTGCTCCCTGTCGCCACTCCCGATGGCAAGCTCACCCCGGAACTGGCTAAAACGCAGATGCACGGCTTTGGTTTTGAGCATCACGCCCAACCCAAGGCGATAAGCATATCGCAGCCTACCGAGCTGGGAACGCTCTACACCATAGGCGAGATAAAGGCTCTGGCGAAGCTTGCCCATGAGCACGACATGTACCTGCATGTTGACGGGGCGCGGCTCGCAAACGCGGCTGTTGCGTTAGGGTGTTCGTTCAAAGAGATGACCACCGACGCGGGTGTCGATATACTCTCGTTTGGCGGCACCAAGAACGGCATGTTGATGGGGGAGAGCTGCGTGGTGTTGAATCCCAAACTGAACGTCGATGCAAAATATCGCCGCAAGCAGATGGCTCAGCTTTGCAGCAAGATGCGTTTCATGGCTGCACAGTTTGAAGCGTATATCACAAAAGAGGTGTGGCGTCGCAATGCCGAACATTCTAACCGTATGGCACAGCTGCTTCATACAGAGTTGATGCAGATAGATGAGTTCAAGCAGGCGAAAGAATATGCAATTTTATATCCCGTGCAGGTCAACAGCGTGTTCGCGCGGCTGCCACGCGAGGTTTGGACAGCGTTGCAGCAACGTTATTTCTTCTACGACTGGGACGAGGCAAAGAACGAAGTGCGCTGGATGTGCTCGTTCGACACCACCGAGGAGGATATAAAGGACTTCGTTACAACCCTAAAAGAAGAGATCGCCAGCCAAGGAAACTGCCAAGGCTCGCATCAGAACAATCGCTAAACGAAAAAAATCCTTACCATAGTAGCAAATGAAAGGAACAGGATACGCCATTGGTACGTTTTTCGTTTTAATATTCTCGATAGCCTTCTCTGCCAGTGCCCAGGTTTCGCCGTTGGACTATGGCTTGCGCGAGGCGACCACGGGCATCGACCGATATTACGCGCTTTACAAAGCCCATACTGACGCCATCGCCCGCGGGTTGGAGGTTTCGTATGAAGGTATCGACACTCTATATATCGAGATTCCATCTGATTTCAAGGTTATTCCGCTTGGACGCCATACCGACTTCGGAGGTCTGGTGCTATACGTCACCAACCACTCTCAGCATGGAGCTTTGTTCAGTATGATAGCTGCTTCCAAACCTGTGACCTTCGACAAGACGCTCGTTGACAGTCTCGACTTCCGCTCTGTCCCCGAACTCGCACATGGCTCGCACCTATTGGTTCTCGAAGACCTCAACCCTTGGACCGAGCGTCGCGGCTACGGCTACCAGCAGTACCGCCGTGACATCCTCGTTGTGCGCGAAGGCATGGCTCTCAACGCTCCTGTCGCCTCATGGAACACCGACTCCACCCGACTCAAAGCTTACTGCTATGACTTCGACACGGATACGAAGTCAGAAGTCAAGAATCTCACTATGCACCGCGTCAAGGGCTGCACATTCCGCACCTATTGCCTGGCTTTGGTTGGGCAAAGCGGTGTCATCGTTTCCAACATCCGTGTGACCACGCCGCGCAGCAGGATGATTGCCGACGGTGTCTTTTCAATAAGCAATTGTGCCAACTTGCTTTTCGACCGCGACACCGTCGAAGGCACCTATTCGGGCTACGGTACTTCACGCAACTACGGCTACGCCTTCTCTATGAACAACGTCTATAACGCCTCTTTTACCAACCTCAGAGCCAGTGGCAACTGGGGCGTATTCGGCACCAATAACCTCAGCAACACATATCTTGGCAATTGTGATATTGACCGCTTCGACATACACTGCTATGGGCGCGACGTCAGTTTGAAAAGCTGTACTCTGCGCGGTCGCCAGACTCTTTTTTCTTCGATGTACGGCACCGTTGCCTTCGATTCGTGCCATTTCATCGACTACACACCGATCCGTGTACGATCCAGCTACAACGCCTACACTCCCTTCGACATCGTCATGAAAGATTGCACCTTCGAGCTCACCCGTCGCTACCATTCCATCGTCCAAATAGACATGCTTGACACGGCCAACAATCCTCGTCCCGAGCTCAACCCCAAGTGCTGGCCCAATCTCAGGATTTACAACCTCACCGTCGTCGTGCCAGCCACCATACGCACCATGAATATCTTCAACCTCCAGGGCAATGCAAAAGAGTTGCGCCGAGAGTTCGACTATATTGACAATGTTGTGGTAAAAGGTCTGCAAACCGTCCGTCCCAACGGGAAATCCACCAAACTAAAACTCCGTCTTTCAACGCGCGACTTCAAGACCAGGAAGCCGTTGAACTACACGGTAAAATAGTTCTATATTCTTGTTGTTTTAAGGGCGACGATTTGTTGCCTATGCCGCAGGTCGTAAGTAAATGTAGGTTGGTGAGCATCTGGTTTGGCATCGCCGGCGGCTACGCCCTGAACCCGATGGTCGAGATAAACTTCCGCCACACGATGGGCCACGTGGCCGTAGCGCTGAGAGGCAAAACCGAAGAAAAAACCTTCCGCCCGGAACCGAGAGGGTGAAGTCCCAGTTTATAGGGGGCTATATAAAACGGCTCCTGTAAAATAGTAAGAATAGAAGATATTTTTTGCCGATTTTTGGATTGAATTTCAATATTTTGGCGGTCGTGGTGGCCGCCTTTTTCTTTTGAGATAAAAACGTCGCCGAAGTTTAATTTGCTTTAATTTTGCTTTAATTTTTTGCCGAATTTGGGGTGTGTTGTTTTAATTATGCTTTAATCGGGGTTTAATAACCCTTTAATATGGGTTTAACGGGCTAATGGGCGAGGGGTGCCAAAGAGGGCGCAAAGGTTTGATTTTACAAGCCTCTGCGCCCTCTATTCATGTCCGTGGGTGGTTGGTGTGCAAGGAGGGCTTAAGGGGCTGTCGGGTGGTGGCGGAGTTGCTACATACGGAACCGGTCGCCGAGGCACGATGACACCCCCGACGGAGGCCGATTTTTGAGTTGGGCGGTCAGTTGGACGGTCAGTTGTACGGTCATTTTTCCGCTTTTAGGCGGACACAAAAAGCGGCTTTTTTGACAGAAAGGGGCTGCAGTTTGGCAGTTTTTCGACAGAAAGGGAGAGGAGTTTTGTAAGTTGAAAATTAAAGGTTGAGAATTGAAAATTAGAGTGTTAGGTAATAAAAAAGCCCCTTGGGTGGGGCTGAAAGTTGTACAGTGGCGGTAGTTGGTGGGTGCAATTCTATTAATATACGAGCCGTAGGAACGGGGCGGTGTTCAACCGGCGGCAGCTTTGGCAGAGGCAGCCATCTTGTTCTCGGCACGGGCAAGTTTGTTTTTTAGCTCCTCGTTTTCGGCCTGGAGTTGGCCGTTTTCGCGAGCCAGGTATTCGATGCGTTCAAGCAGTCGGTCAAGGGTGGTGTTGGAGGGGGAATCTGGGGAAGTTTCACGCAACATTTTTCCTTTCCCAAGTAGTAACCAGTCGGGATTTATGTTTGGAAATTTCATAAAAATGGATGAAATTTGCTCTCCTCCAAGTTCGCTTTTAAGCGATTTTCCGACCATATTGGCATACGAAATACCAGTTTCTTTACAAAAATTTTGCTTTGTTAATCCACTGATTTTCAAATATTCTATAATTCTATCTTTAATTTCTGCCATATTTTTATGAAATTTTATTTTGTCGTATCGGAAATTTCATATATCTTTGCTTTCGATTTCCAAATGGAAAATGCGCTGCAAAGGTACGGAAAAATTTAACACTATAAATATAATATGATTATGAAAGTAAAAATCACAACAGAAATGCTTGCCAGCCGGATGGTAGCTAACTACGAGGAAACGGAGTGTCTTCTGAATGCCGCCGCCGAGATTGAATTGGTTGGTCTCCTGGGTCGGGATTTAGTGGACGAAGCGTACCTCAAAGCCAAAAGCAAAATAATAGCTGTGGAAGGCGACCATTGGACGAAGTGTGGGAAGTGCTCTCACTGCAGACCAATGTATATTAGCCCAGATGTGTCAACGCCCTCGACGGAATACGGGACATGTGGTCTGACCCACTGGAAAGTTCGGCTGTCAGAAAGCTGTCTCGACAGCAAGAAAGGAGGTGTGAAATGAAGTACTACATCGACGAGGTGAACACATGGAGTCCCGCCAACAGGAAATGTCTGGAGGTGCAATCGTTTGTCAAGGAGTTCCGGCAGACACTTGTTCCCGACGATGCCGCCGTCGAGGCGCTCGTGAAGGAGATACGCGCGAAGGTGGAGGAGCTGAACGGTCTCTACCCGCGCACGAAGCGGCTCATATTAAAAAGGGATTACAACTTCGTGGCCTGTACCAATGAAGACCGAAAGCTCGACGACCAATACGTGTTCACGTTCCACGTCAAGAAGGTGAGACGGGTCTATGAGACCCTTGAGATGATGGTCGATGAGAAAGAGAAAGGAGGTGAGGAATGATAATGATGGACAGGATATTCGGCTGGATATTCGCGGCTTTTGGCGTGGGTGCCTTGGTGGGTGTGGTGGTCTGTGGTGCCTGGTGGCATTTGTTCACGGTGGCGGTGTGCGGGGTGATGGCGTGGATGCTGTTCCGCGAGGCTAAAGAGGAAAAAGCAAAGATAATAAATAAAAAATGAAAAAAATGGAGATTGGTGAAAAAGCGATTATCAAGATGAAGCACGCTCTTGGGTGCGACAGTATGCATGTCGAAAAAGGGATACAGGAGTATCATCGTAATTTTTATGCGGTGCGAAATCCCCAAGAAGAATGGGAAACATTAGTGAAAATAGGGTATGCCACGAAGTTTGTGAATTTCATGGGTGAACATGTGTACAAGGTTTCGGACAAAGGCCTGAAGAAGCTCGAAAGTCTGTTCGATGTCACCTTTGTACGTCGATAGGAACAGCGGGGGAGAGAGTTCTTATTACTTTCATGATTAACAGCAAATTTGTTTACGACAAAATACTCCCCCGCTTTTTTGAAGATTTCTTATCCACGATAAAGCCTGAGAACTGGCAGCCGGAAAGACGGCAGGTGGCGGTGGTCGCCCCGGCGGAGCGGGGCTGAAGCCTCGGAGGAGAGGGGTTCGAGACCCCTCCACCGCGCAAAAGAAACGAAAAAAGAGAATTGAGATGAGATTAGACCCGAAATGTGAGATAAGAGTGACGTTCGGCATCATCACGCGGATGGAGCGTGAGGGGTGTGGCAGCCGGCCCACGATACGGAAGGCGTTGAACGGGACGTACAACGAGAACAACCGCGACGAGCGCGAGCGAGCGTTGCGCATCAGGATGCGTGCGTACCAGCTGGGCGGTGTGTTGGTCGGAGCGGTCATGTATGACGAAGAGGAGGCATAGCAATGGAAGGCACGAAGATCATAGAAAGGTATAACGGCCACGTCGGAATTAGCGGTGCCTGGCTTGCAGACTGCATTGGCAGGAATGTCTATGATAATGGGCTGAAGCGTGGGGCTGTCCGCAGTCTTCGCCGTGGTGGCAATGGCCGGACGGCCTTGATAGACTGGCAGAGCATGGGCACGAAGATGAAGGCCAAGGTGATTGACGCCTTGGGCTGCGACCCTGCGCAGATGAGCCGTGAGAGCCTACTGCGGAGCATCCTACTGAAGAGAGAGCAGCTGCTGCTGGACACCCAGGCTTATGACTACTACAGCAGGGTGACCGGCAAGGACGGCCACTACCTGAAGCCCGAGAAGGTGACGGAGCTGTGGAACGGGGCGAAGATACTGGACGCCATCGGCGAGCTGCTGGAGGAGAAGAGGCGTGCCGCCGAGATGGGACGGTTGAAGCTGAGTGTGAAGAGGGAGTTCGAGGCGTTGGCCAACGAGATAGACCAGCAGCTGGTGGAGTGGCCGAACTCGCTGCCGACGAGCGGCGACCGGCTGCGGAAGAAGTACAACGAGTACCAGCTGCACGGCTACGAGGTGCTGGTGCACGGTTTGACGGGCAAGGAGAGCAACCACAAGGCGCGTCCGGTGGAGGTGAACGCGGTGATCGAGGCGCTGGTGGCCAGTGGTGCGAAGCTGAACGACGCGCAGGTGGCGAAGGTTGCCGAGACGCTGGGCGTGAAGATAGACCGACGCAGGGTGCAGGAGATAAGGAAGCAGAACGAGACGATGCTGACGGCATCGAGAGAGGGCAAGCGGAAGTACGAGAACAGCATAACGATGCAGGTGGACCGCGAGCGCCCGAATATGCCGATGAAGATGTGGAGTCTCGACGGCTGGACAGCGGAGCTTTACTACCAGGAGTCCGTGCCCGGACAGGGCAAGACATACTGGAAGAGGTTGGTTGTCGAAATGGTGGTGGACGTGATGAACGACTACCCGATAGGCTACGCCATCGGCGAGCAGGAAGACGCTGCACTGATAACCGCCGCCCTCCAGAACGCCGTACACCATACGAGGGAGGTGCTGGGCGGCTACTATGCGCCGTGGCAGATACAGAGCGACCACTACGCGCTGAAGGCGATGACGCCGAAGTACGGTGCACTGGCCAAGTATGTTACCCCTGCGAGGGTCGGTAACGCCAAGACCAAGCCGGTGGAGCGTTACTTCGCCTACCTGGAGAGCGAGTACCTGTGGGCGCTGGTGAACAACGGCGGCCACAATATCACCGCCAAGACGCTGGCCAACGACGAATGGCTGAACACGCACAGGTACCATTTTCCCAACCGCGAGGGCGTGGAACAGCAGATTGGCAAGATGATAGAGATAGAACGCAGCCGTAAGATAGCAGCCGTGCGCGAAGCGTGGCAGCAGGGCGACAGCGAGATGCACCGCGAACTGAATATGGAAGGCTACCTGCTGGCCTTCGGCGAGACCGGCAAGGGCAACATGCTCACGCCTAACGGCCTGAAGCTGGTGCGCGGCGGCGTGGAATACAAGTTCGACTGCTTCGACCTCGAGATGCGTCAGCACCGTGGCGAGCGGTGGACGCTGCGCTACGACCTGGGCGACATGAACCAGGCACTGGCGGTGAGCGAGGACGGGACGCTGCGCTATATGGTGGAGCAGAAGACCAAGGTGCCGATGGCGTTGGTGGACTACAAAGAGGAAGACTGGAAAGCCTTGGCCGAGTACCGCCGGTTCAACCTGAAGATGACCGACGCCGTGATGGAGCATGTGTGTGGGGTCCAAGAGACGGCGCGGGAGTATGTAACCAGGGAGCAGCTGGAGAGCCCGATGAGCGCCCTGCTGCTGACCAACGGCAACGGGCAGCATAAGAACCAGAAGCGCAAGGCACAGCGGCAGCTGGCCGCGTGCCCGCAAGGAATGATTGAGGATGTAGCCTTTGAGGAGGTCGGCGAGAGCCATGCCAAGGCGAGGGAGCTGGCCGACATCTGGGACAGGCTTTAGCCGGTGCTCCGGCCGAGCATTAAATGGCATTTAATCACGAACTAAAACATATTCAAAATGGCACAGAAAATTGACAAAAAAGGCATCGTGAAGGCACTGAAGGCCTACATGGAACAGAAAGGCGGCCAGAACAAGGCGGCCAACAGCATCAAGGGCGTGAGCTCGGCGACATTGAGTCAGATGGTAGCCGGGGCCGTGCCCGGACAGGGCGATAAATGGGAGCACATCAGCGAGGAGATGTGGCGCAAGGTGGCCAAGGCCATCGGCTATGGAACCAACGGATGGAACACGGCGGCCACGGCGACGTACCTACAGGTACACGCGCTGCTGCGCGGTGCGCAGGAAGAGTCGCGTGTGATGAGCCTGACAGCCCCAGCCGGCAGCGGCAAGACATACGCCGCCAAGGAGTACGAGGCGAGCCACAGGAATGTCTATCGCCTGATGTGCGACGAGTTCTGGTCGAAGAACGACTTTGTGGAAGAGCTGCTGCGGGCGATGGGAGAGAAAGCCATCGGACTTACCAAGAGAGAGAGGCTGGCGCTGGCTTGCTCGGTGCTGAGCAAGAAAGAGAAGCCCCTGCTGATATTCGACGAGTTTGACAAGCTGGGCGACAACGTGTGGAGCTTCTTTATCACATTGTACAACCGGCTGGAGGGTCAGTGCGGGATGGTGCTGCTCTCGACGGACTACATAGAAAAGCGAATGCGTATGGGGTTGAAGAGCCAGCGCAGGGGTTATCCTGAAATCTGGAGCCGTCTGGGCAGCCGGTGTGTGGAACTGGACCGAGCCGACTATGTCGACGTGAAGATGGTGTGCGAGGCCAACGGCCTGACAGACGAAGCGGTGATAGAAGACATAGCCAGGAGCGCCGAGGGCGACCTTCGCAGGGTGCGCCAGCTGGTATTTGCCAACAGCAGACGGCGTGTCGCCGCCGACAAAAAGGCTAACGCAAACAGATAAACCCATGCCGAGGAAGAAGCACAAACTGAGTCCGCGCGAGCTGGCCACCCTGGAACGCCGGCTGCTGCCCTTCGAGGGAGAGTGGCTGCGCTTCATGGGGCAGCCGGAAGACCGGGGCGTGTGGCTGATATGGGGGCAATCCTATAACGGCAAGACGCGCCTGGTGCTGATGCTGACGAAATACATAGCCGAACTGGGCGAAAAGGTGGCCGTGGTGAGCCTTGAAGAGGGCGACGGGGCAAGTATGCGCCGAGCCTTCGCGGAGGCCTGTATGGAGGCTGTGAACCAGCGTGTGAGCCTGTGGGTGGACATGGATCTGGAGGACATCAAGCGCGAGCTGCGGAAACAGCGTAGTCCGAAGGTGGTGGTGATAGACTCGCTGCAATACCTCGGCATCAACTATAAAGGCTACAAGGCTCTGAAGGAGGAGTTTTCCACCAAGCTCTTTATCCTGGTGAGCCATGCCAACGAGAAGAACCAGCCCAAAGGGAGTACCGCCGAGCAGGTGAGATACGACGCGATGGTGAAGATACAGGTGAGCCAGTTCAGGGCTAAAGCGAACAGCCGCTACGGCGGCGGCGAGGTGCTGACGATATGGGACGAGGGAGCGAAGCGTTGCCCGGTTGGAGCCGAACTAACAACAGAAAATAATGATAACGATGGAAACCAAGACGACGAGACCCGTGTCCGGTCAGGGCAATAAAAAAGGGCAGCTGATAAGGAAGCTGCATGTGCTGCGGGGCCAGGTGGGCATGACGCAGGACGAATACGAGACGCTGCTGGGCAGCTACGGCGTGGAGAGCAGCAAGGAACTCACGGAGCGCCAGCTGACGGCATTGTGCGGGTTCTTGCAGAAGCACACCGGCAACGAGGCCGCCGACAAAGACAAGCAACGCAAAAGGCTGCTGGCGGCGGTGTGTGCGTTCTGCGAGGATGTGGTGCCCGGCTGGGAGAAGATGGACGACGTCCACCGTATCCGCTACGCCAAGTCCATAGCCTGCCGCGCTGCAGGCTGGGAGGAGCCGTGGGACAGCCACGGACGGAGCCGTTTCAACACGATGGGGATCGACCGGCTGCGCTCGCTGACATACGCCTTCCAGAAGCGGAAGAAAGACATGGACGGCGTGGTGGAGGCGGCGGATGGAGTGTTATGTATTTAGCAGTCGGCAGTTAGCGGTCAGCGGTCAGTAATTAAGTCTAATAAGTCTAATAGGTCTGATATGAAAAACAACAGGATATATATAGCCGGGAAGATAACCGGGGATGAGAAGTATCGGAGGAAATTCGAGACGGCGGAGAGGTACCTTACAGGGCATCTGGAGTGGGACCGCAAGGATGTGGTGAACCCGGTGCGGGAGTGCCGTAGGGGATGGCCGTGGTGGCGCTGCATGGTGCGGTGCCTGCGGCTGGTGGCTGGCTGCCGGTGGGTGGCCATGCTGCCGGACTGGAACGAGAGCCGTGGTGCCAGGATAGAACACGCCTGGGCGCGGACGCTCGGAAAGACGGTGCTGTATCTGCCGGTCACGAGTTTGAAGTATTGAGTTTTAGCAGTCAGTTGTTAGCAGTCAGCTGTTAGCAGTCAGCAAATAGGGCTGATAAGTCTAATAGGGCTAATAAGTCTAATAAGTTTAACTAACAAAAATACACAACATGGGAAAAATAGCCAAAATTGTTTTTGCGACGATCTCGGTCGCTGGTTACACAGGGAGAAAGAAAGTGACCAACACCATTAAATGGAGGGTGTTCCTAATCAACGAGAAAGACCCAGACGGTTTAATCGAAAAGGAGAGAGAAAAAGTCCTTGCCGCAGTAATCGACGGGGCAAAGGGGAAGAGCTGTGGGGTGGAGTTCCACGCCGACGTAACGAAAAAGGAGGAGCGTTTTGCGGACACATGCCTGACCGCCGACCCCTTTAAAATAGGAGAAACAGAAAAAGTTCAAAAAACCTTAAAACAGCAATAACTATGGAATGTAAAGAAAGAACGATGGTCGAGATGACCCCGGAAGAGAAGGCCGCTTGGATGGCCTCGAAGAAAAGAGCAGCTAAGAAGGAACAGCGCAAGCAGCTGCAGGAGATGACCGACGAGGTGATGAGCGAGGCGGTGGAGGTGCTGAAGGAGTGCCACAACGGACTGGTGGAGGCTAAAAAGAAGGTTATAGAGACCTTCTCGGCGCTGATGGAGCTGCGCAAGGAGGTGAACGAGGAAGCCGGCAAGAAAGAGCAGGACACTTTTATGTTCACCAACAGCGCCGGCACACAGCGCATCCGCATAGGTTATAACATGAACGACGGCTACCTGGACCAGGTGGAAGAGGGAATCGCCAAGGTGAAAGCCTATCTGGAGAGCCTGGCCAAGGACGACCAGAGCAAGGAGTTGATAGCCCTTGTGCTGCGACTCCTGGCCAGGGACCAGAAAGGCAACCTGAAGGCGAGCCGGGTAATCCAGCTGGAGCAGCTGGCCGAGAAGAGCGGCAACGAAGAGTTCCAGGAGGGAATGCGCATCATCAAGGAGGCGTACCGCCCGACACGCAGCAAGCTCTTCGTCCGTTGCTCTGTCAAGGAACCGGAAAAGGAGTGGCAAGAACTCGGCCTTGGAATTGGCGAAGTGTAATTTGTTTTAGTTTGGATGGGGCTGTCGCCCTTGTGGTGGCAGCCCTTGTTTTTAGAACACAAAAATTGATTGGTTATGGAAAACAAAGACACAGCGAACATGCCGACGTACAGCATAGAGCATCCGAACTATGCAGGGTGCGTGTGCGTGGCCGAGTACGAGCTGCCGTGGGTGGATGGCGAGGGCAGACGGATAGCACGGCTGAGGCGTGTGACGTTCAACGAGCGTAGCCCCTACCAGTTCATCGACCCGGTGCTGTTCAGGCTGTCTGCCGTGATACAATACAGCGAGCACCAGCTGCCGGTGGAGTTCCAGAGGTTTACTGCAGCACGGTGTACGGTAAAGGACGTCACAATCCATGACCTGAGCTTTGCGAGGTTCTGGAACACATACGGCTACAAGGTAGGCAACAGAGCAGCAGTGGAAAAGAAGTGGAACGCGCTGAAGGAGGAAGATCGGCTTTTGGCGCTGCAGGGAGCGGCGAGGCAGCGCAGGCACTCGGAGCAGCACAGGACGGACATGCCCTACCCGCAGACGTATATTGACCAGAGACGGTGGGAGAGCGAGTTTTAGGCGCGTGCTCGCGCTGAGCAGATAATTTTAGGTCAAATAAGTTAAACACAAATTAAAAGGAGATTAAACGATGAAGACAAAAGAGAAGCTGCAGGGATTTCTGCTTGGGAAGCTGAAGGAGATGGAAGACGCAAGGCACGCAGCCGGGAAGATGCCGGCGACGGTGCTGATGAGCGAGTTCAAGTCCGGCATCATGGACGACATGATGTCTGAGCTGGAGGAGCTGAAGACCCACGGGATAGTGGAGATCGGGCGGACGCTGAACGACCAATACCTGCATATCAACCCCGAAAACGCGCTGGAGGGATGAAGGTACGGCTGAAGCTGACTCGGGAGGAGTACAAGGGTGTTGCAACGATAGTGCAGAACTGTTGCAACGCCCTTCGCGGCTTCCAGTTCGTGGAGGTGCAGTACCGGGACGTGCTGATGGGGTTGGCGATGAAGATGGCATCGAAGGTGCCGACGCTGAAGGCCAAAGGGAACCGGCTGACGCTCGGCGAAGCCGAGAGCCTGGCACTGTGGCGGACGGTGAGCGACCTGGTGGAGCGGATGCAGCCGTTCGAGATGGGCTTGGGCTACCAGATGCTGGGTGAGATGGACAGGCAGCGGATGGAGCATGTGAACCTGATGAGGAGCAATTTGGCGGTCAGCGGTCAGCATTTAGTGGTCAGTAGTCAGTATTAAGTTTGATAAGTCAAATAGGTATGGCTTACAACAGGGTAAACATCTTGCGGCATTATCGAGCCATCGTGGAGGAGACGATGAGGCACTACGACCCGGACGTGACGACGTACAAAGGGGTGTGGCGGAAGTATATCTATCCTGTGTATCATATCAGCTATACGCGGTACATGACGATTGTCTCGACGCCGAACCTTGAAGCAACCCTTGAGGAAGAAGAGAAGCGGCACGGCAGGTGGGAGGACCCGGCGCAAGGGAAGCTTTTCGAGGAATAAAGTTTTAGGTTTTGTAACGAGTTGAGAGGCGGGCTGGTGCCCGCCTCTTTTCTTATTGTGATGAATCTGAAAATAAAGGGATTGTTGGGGATATTTTACAGTGTAAAGTTTTTTGTGTATATTTGCAGCGCAATTTCAGATTGGAAAATGAACACATCATCTCTCATTGAAAGAATCCTAACGAGTCCTGCTGGTTCGTTGGGGTTCGTGGTTTCTTTACTTATTGTTGCTTTTGGAGTGGTATATTGGGTTACACGAAAAGTCACACAGATACAGTCATCCCATGACCATCTAAAGGCCGATAACGATAAAACCTGCGACAAATTGGAGAAACATTCCGATAAAGTAGATAGACACATGGATGAAATCCGTAAGGACATCTCCTATCTGAAGGCCATGATAGATGTTTATAAAAGTGCGCCTGGAGAAGCCTTAGCCAAGAGCCATAGTCCAGTTTCGCTAACGGAAAAAGGCAAAGAAGTGGCCAGTACCTTGGGAGTGTTGGAAATGATAGGAAAGAACTGGTCGAAGATTGTAAAAGAATTGGACGAGAATATCGAAGGTAAAAATGCTTACGATATACAAGAATATTGTTTGGAGACCGCAACAATTGATATAGAAAAATTTCTTGACGAGGAATCCATTGAAAAGATAAAGTTGTATGCATTCAACGAGGGTCGTCCCATTGCATATTATGCACCATTGTTCGGTATAATGATACGTGACAAATATTTCGAATACAAGGAAATCGAGATAAAAGAAATAGATGAAACTGATCCCAATAAACAGTAATACTAAAGAAAGTTTAAATAACAAAGAGAGGGCGGAACTTGGTTGGTTCCGCCCTCTCTGTTTTTAGTCTTGTATGATTGGGGATTCGTCCGGGGGTGTTGGTGTTTGGGTGACGGTTGGCGTTATCTCGATGGCTGGTGGCGTTGCCGGTGCGGTGTGGCGGCGCAGGGCCGAGGTGTCGGTGACGTGGGCCGTATAGGTCTCGATGTTGTCCTGGAGCTCGTCGAAGTCGCTGTCGGTGGAAGACTGCGAGCAGGTGAGCGCGTCCATCGCGTTGCCGGCATCGTCGGAATAGGTGAGGCCATGGAGAGCTGCGTTGATGCGGTCGAGTAGGTCGAAGACCTCCACAGCGTCGGTCCAGTGGCCGACACGCGAGTCGGTGACCACGTGCAGGTTGACAGTAACCAAAGCCTCGCGGCGGCCATGAGACAGGATGTCCCAGCTTATGTCGCGGAACTCGATGAGGACAGCCGGAGTGTAGAACGGCTGCTCCTCGTCGGCATAGATGAGCTGGTTGTTGAAGAGGTCCACATGCTGGATGAGCTGTCCCTGGTTCTCGTCCTGTATGGCAAGGAGGGCGGACTTGATGACTTGATATATAATCTTTCTCATAAGTACGGGTATGTTAAAGTGTTTTGTTCGTTTTCAGCAGCTGTGCGACGGTGTCGGCTATGTCGTCGATGAGGCTGGAGTAAACCTGCTCGATGGCGGAGCGCACCTGCGGGTGGTCGCCGATGAACTGGCGTTGAGGTATGGTGATTTTGGAGCCGGCTTTCATCAGAGCTATGGCCTTCCACATACCGGCCTCGGCGGAGATGTCGAGGTTGCGTCTGGTTCTGGCCGGGCTTCCGTCTCGCCGGTACTGGATATGCGGAACAAGTTCGTAGTAGCGGTGCCAGGCGTAGCGTTTCATGCGGGCCGTGACGGTGATGGAGCCGCCGTTGTTGTGTATGCTGGCGTAGGGTTCGGAAGAGGTCCATGAGACGGTTCCGGCGGTCGGGTTCTCTTCAGGGCGTATCGAGCGGCGCAGGGTGCCGGTCACCTGCAGAAGCGAGCCGCGTCCGGAGCGTTGGCTGCGACGAGGGCGCCAAGGGCGGTCGAAGAACGCCTTGCGCTCGAAATTGCGGTCGAACTCGTCGGAGACTTCGACGCGGATGTCGTGGATGAGGCGTTGCCAAAGAGATTTAATGTCCGGCATGTGGAAATGATTTTGTAAGTTTGCAGAAAATTTGAGGATATGGCAAACAATATCAATGATATTATAAAGCAGGGCTTCAAGATGGCAGAACAGGAACGAGAGCTGTCTGCAAAATGGCATCGTTACCTTGTATCGACAGTGTCAGTTGTGCTTGGAATAATGGTTTCCCTTCGAGGGAAGCCACAAGAGTCTGCGTTATGCAGTCTTCTTTTTGCGTTATCCTTTGTTCTATTTTCGCTTGGGGTAGTAGCCCTTGGGTTGTCTGCGTATAACGAATTAGGTAGTCTTCGCAAGGGAAGAAGCCTTTACGCAGAAGAAGCAAAAAGAGCTCGAGCAGAGCATCGGGACCTTCGGTGTATAATGGTGCAGAAACAAAAGCTGCATAAATTTTGCGAAGCAGCCGGATACATCTGTTGTGTGTTGGGGTTGCTCGTCTTATGCGGATACGTGTTGTTGCCAGTGGTGGAAGCTTGGCGGGGGCGATAGGCTCTGTTCTGCTGGAGGCCTGCGTTTTGTAGGGTGGAGTTCTTTGGTCTTGTGGGTAGTGAGCATGGTGATAATAGGGCCCCAGATTAAAAAGCCAGTTGAGAAACTCCGACAGGTGGCCGGAGTCGTGAGAGGATTTTATAGGATCCATTCGGTCTGAATAGATTACTTCCCCTTTATAGACAACTTGACGTTCAAAAAAGCGAGTCGCCCCAGACCTGTTATCATTGCCGGAATCTTCTGTAATTGTTTTGATTATTATCTCTATTTTTTCGTCCATTGGAAAATTTATTTTGTGGATATTAAAAAGAGTTGTATATTTGCAATTGGAAACCGCACTACTCATAATGGGAGGGCAACCTCCCTTCGGGGATGGCGGTTTCTTTTTTTTATGGCAGTATTCTCATAGTATAAGCCAATTTTTCACCATTGATTTCCTTTGCCTTCATCCGAATACGACAGCTCTCGTAACTCGTTTCAAAGACGCGAAATGTGCAAGGGTGGTGTATGCCTTGTTCCGGAGATTGTTCTATCATGTTTGGCATCCAATCGTCAAATCTTGTGGCTATTTCGATTGTTCTGGCAAGTTGTGGGTTTCTGATATTCTTTGCCAGTGTCTCTGTGAAAAATTTATTGCGAACAATCAAGATGTCCCCTTGATTGGACATAACTTCTGACTGACGAGTAGGATTTCCATTATGGACAACGATAGGCAGATGGCATCTGACCCATTCCTGAATGACCTCTCTGACGGTTCGAATATCTTCGGCTGTTGGTCTTTGGGTTCCACCAGTTTCCACCATTTTGGAGAGGGTTAAACACGCCTGGCACGTTGGGTTGGATGGGTTGTATCCGAGGCGGCGTTGTTTTCGGTATTGGCAGTCGCCGCAGCCTTTTGGGAGGTATGGATGGCGGGGAGGGAATACGCGCTCGGTCTTGCCTGGGTTGAAGCGGAATATCTGCTGCTTGGGTTTTGCGGTGGCCGCTTCTCCGGCTTTGATTGCGGTGGCGCTGTCGCTTTCCGGGTATTTGCCCCGGCGCACCTGAACGACGGTGCAGCGGCAGTTCCATCCGAGCGGCGGGGTGTAGGAGTCCCAGAACGGGTCGTCGATGGGGAGCGTGGTGTTGTGCAGAGCCTGGTGTTCAGGGCGTACGAGGCCGTCGTTGGCGGTACGGTACTGCAGCAGGTAGCGGTCGCCGTCCTTCTCGAAGTCGTGCCATTTGACAGCCATCTGAGTGGACTGCACGGCGAAGTTGTATTCCGCGCGGAGGTAGGCGTGGTTATAGCGTTCGTCGATGGAGCGCACCTCGTTGAAGAACTTGTCGAAGTTCTTGAATGAGCCGGTCTCGGGGTCGAGGAGCATCGCGGATATTTCGCGAGCCGTGTGGTATGTCTTGAAGCCGGAGAAGAGGAAGGTGTCGTTGTGCAGGTGGTCTATGAGTTCCTGCGGCACCTGGCGCTTGATGGCGCTGTCCACGCCATGTGTAAGGATGCGGCAGGTCTCGTCGATAGCGGAGCGCACCTCGGGAGCCGAGAGCATGTCGGGGGTGAATTCTTTGGCGTCGAAGATATGTTCCACCAGGCGTTTCCACACGTCTTCGGAGAAGCCGGGCATGTCGTCGGCGGCGAGGGTGATTTTTTTGTCGAAGCCGTCGTAGAGGTCGGCAAGGGCTTTATGGAAGCCCCTGAAGCTGGACTTGGGCGGTCGAACCGCCCCTACTCGAAAAAACGGTCAGGGTTTTGACTGGACCTGCCTGTTATGGGTATGGAGTATTTGTTGGTGAAATACTCCGGGTCGATCTCGTAGCCGCCGTTGATGAGCATCTGCTCCACGTCCTTCATCTGTTCCGGGGTGTAGGCCGGGGTCGGGTTCCAGTCGAAGTAGAGTCCCTCGACGGGGAAGCCGTGGCGGAGCATGAAAGGCAGTAGCTTGTTGTTGACCATGTTTTTCAGGAACTTCTCGTCGGCGGCCACTACGTTCTCGAGGACCTCGAGGTGGACTTCGGACTGGGAGAGCGACGAGCCGCTGTCGATGGTCATGGTCTGGTTGAGGATGCACTTGGATATTTCGGAGTTGGCGCGGTCGATGCGGCGGTCATAGACGTTATAGGCGTCGCCTCGCGAGGTCTCCTTGATTTCGATGTCGGTGCCTTCGGGGAATACACCGTAGAAGGCGGTGCCCATGCCGGCGAGCATCTTTTCCGTGCGGTCGATGTCCTTGGAGTCCTGCGAGGTAGTCTTGGCGATGCGGATAGGCATGCCGAAAATCTCGCCGAAGCCGTCCCAGAACGCCAGCATGTTCTTCTTAGAGAGCGCGTTGGTGGCGCATTTGAGGAAGAGGCCGAGGTCGTGGCTTTTCCCCGCCTCGATGCACCATTCCGCCAGTTTGCCCTCGCGGTAGGATACGCCGTTGCGGACGTCGTCGTTCTGGTCACGAATGATTACGCCCCGTTCCGGCACCACGTGGCGCCGTGGTACCAGCTCGATGGAGGAGAACCCCATGACCCCGTCGGTAGAGACAGGAGAGCCGAACTGGATAAGCGAGTGGCCGTAGAAGCGGCTGTCGAGGGAGAGCGAGAGAAACTCGTCGAACCATTCAGAGTGCAGGATGTCGGAGGCTTCCGGGTGTTCCTTGCCCTCGGCGTCGAGCATACGGAAGTCGCGGCGGGTGGCGAAGCCCTTGCGCTGGGCGACGCAGCCAGTGAGGTGGGCGTCGATTTCGACGTCCGTGTAAACATCGTATAGCAACTTGCGTTTAGGGTTCTCCACGTCGATGGCGCGTTGCCAAGCCATGCGCCATGAGGCCACGTCCTTGTGTGTGAGGCGTTCGGTCTGCCGGAAGAGGTCTATGACCAGTTCGCGCTGCCGGGCGGAGGGGCTGGGATGGGAGGCCGAGCGCCCGAGTTTCAGAATATCTTTAAGAGCCATATAAATGCAGTTTAATCGGGGTTTAATATTGGTATTCGGACTTAGCCCAGCCGCCGAAGCGGACAGGCTGGGAGGTAACCTCGCCGGTGTCGGGGTCGGTGGGAACAGGCAGGTCGGGGGAAGCCTTGCCGGCCTGCACGTCCTTGAGCCAGTCGATAGCCTGTTTGTAGCGTGTCTCGCGGATTTCGAAGCCGATACGCTTGGGCAGCCAGGCTATGAGGTGGTATAGGCAGACGTCGGCCAGGATCATGACCAGGAGCCCGTTGCGCTGGTCGCCGGAGGCGCTGAAGGCGGCGGCGGTGTCGAAGCGGGAGCGCAGGTAGGAGGACACCTCCTCGATGGCGTAGCGTTCGGCGCGGTCGAGGTTGCCGGTATCAGCCTGGTTGATTACATTGAGAGCCTGCATGTCGCAGACCGCCTTGAAGTCGTCGATGGTCAGGAAAGTCATATTAATTAATATTGATATTTGGAGTTTCTTGATTTGCCGATGCGAGGCTGGAAAGCGTCCACGCGCGAACGCTTCTGCAGCATGTATATGGCTCCCTCGTCGGCGTCGGGGGAGTCGTCGTGGACGGTGGTGCCTTTCTCGAAGGCAAGAGTCTGGTCAAGACCTGCGATGAAGTCGGGGTCTTCCTTGAAGTCGGCGTTATAGAAAACCAGACCGCGTTCCCAAAGAGGCGAGACCGCCTCGATGCGCTGGTATTTGTCCGGTTTTTTGCGTTTGTCGGGGGTGATTGGCAGCTGGTAGCCCCTGGCAAGACCCTCCCGGCGGAACTCGTCGAGGATGATGTCCTGGACGAAGTTAGCCTCCATATAGAAGAGAGCGGACACGCCGGAGCGTTGCAGATCCTCATAGAGGTCGTAGAGCCAGCGGACCATCTCGGCGACAGTGCACTGGCGGCAGAAGCAGCGCAGCAGGTGAAGTTCGCCCTCGCGGGTCTTGCCCCATAGCTTGGCCGCCTTGAAGTCGTTCTTTGTGGTCGGCTTGAACGACGGGTCGATGTAGAGGATGAGTTCCGTGTATTTGTGCAGCGGAAGAGGCTTTTTCCAACGGATCCAGTCCGCCTTGAACACGGAGCCCTCGGTGATGGGGTTGTTCATGTATTCCTTCTGGAACGGGCGGTAAGTCATGAAATCGCGTATTTCCTGAATAGCTTCCGGCTTCCAGTATTCGGGCCATGAAGGATTGCCGTTCTGGTCGATGATATTGACCTGGGATACGTGAACCGACTTGATTTTGCAGATGTTGGCCAGAACTGAGTTTTTTGCGATGAGGTTGCCCACCATGATGAAGCGACCGCCGGCGGCGCCGAAGCATCCGAAGAGAGCCGAGGTGACCCACTCGGTAAGGCGGCGGACGCGGGACTCGTTGTTGCAGAGTTCGTCGTCGTCGAGGTCGTCGATGACGATATAGTCGGGTCGGTTCTGCCGGTCGCGGAGACCACGGGGCGACTGGCCACGGCCGAGGGCGTGGAAAGAGACCCCGTCGCGTGTGGCGAACTCGCCCGCACTCCATTTGTTTGAGTTGACCTGTTTCCCGAAGTCGTGGATATAGCGCTTGTTGAACTGGAGTTCCGCCTGGATGTCGGCCAGCAGTCGCTCGGCGTCGTCCTCGGACTTGCCCACGAGCACCATAGTGTTGATTTGGCGAGCGCGGGTGTCGTCAGTCTGGCATTTGAGCCACATGGGGATGAAGATGTCCATGTGGGTAGATTTAGCGTGTCCGCGAGCCCACTTGAAGACGAACTTGCCGGTACGGTTGGCGAGGATGTCCTTGGCCGCCTTGATATGGAAAGGAGCGCAGGGGACGGCCTCGCCGGTGGCCTGGTTGGTGCAGTAGTGAGGGAAATAGTACTGGACGAAATAATTATAGTCCTTGCGCACGCGCGCGATGCGTTTAAGCTGCACCGCCTTGGTCTCGTTCTCGTTGACGGCGGTGTAGTTCTGAATGGTGTCGCGGACGCGCAGCCATTCCTTGTAGGCTTCGGATTTGGTTACGTCTGCCGGCATGGTGTTTTACTCTTTAGATTAAACACGGTTTGCTCCCTACGGTCGCAGACCTATCTCCCGACTACTTTAGTGGCGTTGAGGTTCTCGGCAATGTAGAGGTCCTGGTAGTGGTTCATCGCCTTGACCAGTTCCGGGGTGAGTTCCACGTCGAACTGCATACGGGCTATGAGCCATTTGTTGTAGGCGGTGAAGACCTCGATGACCGTGATGATGTTTGTCTCGCCGTCGAGGCTTTTGATAGCCTTGGCCATTTTGGCGGCCTCGTCGGCGTTGAGCGAGCCTTCGACAATGCGCCGGTTCAGATTCTGCAGCATGTTGTTCACGATCTCGGTGCGGGTAATGGTCTTGGCCGCACGGAGGCTTTCCCAGTTGTCGTCCTTGGCCCATCGGTTGACCGTTTGGGCTGATACGCCGAGTTTCTCTGCTATCGACTTTTGGGTCTCGCCGTTGAAAAAATAGAACTTGGCAAGTTCCCGCTCGGTGTTGAGCTGACCCTTGCGGGGTGTCTTTTCGCCTTTGCTTTTCTTTTTGGGTACATCCATAATTTTGAAATTTTGTGCAAAACTACCCTCTCTTCGGCGAAGAGAGGGTGACGTGCGGCAAGGGTAAGAACAGTTGTTCGAAGGGTAGGACTTTTTGGGTTATGGGTGCTTGAAGCACCCTAATTTTGCAAAAAAAATCGAAACGACATGAGCAAAGAAGTAGTCATAAGCACATCGAGACTGAACTGTTACGGGTTCCGGGTGCTGACCGAGGGGATAGACCTGGAGCAGTATAAGAAGAACCCCGTGCTGCTGTGGATGCACACGCGACCGTACAGAGGCACCACCGACGAGGTGCTGCCGCTCGGAAGGGTGGAGAACCTGAGAGTTGACGGAGACCGGCTTATCGGAACGCCGGTGTTCGACATGGAAGACGAGTTCTCCAAGAAAGTGGCCGGCAAGTGGGAGCAAGGCATCCTGAAGATGGTGAGCGCCGGGCTTGCGGCGCTTGAGGAGAGCAACGCCCCCGAGTACATAGTGGAAGGCCAGCGTTATGCCACCGTGACCAAGAGCAAGCTGCTGGAGGTGTCGATAGTCGATATTGGAGCCAACGACGACGCCCTGGTGTTGTACCGGGACGACGAGCCGGTGAACCTGAAATGCGGGGACGAGCTGGTCAAGACCCTGTCGCTGGTGCAAGGCAAAGGAGATACCATTATTAACAAAAATACAGACAACATGAAACAAATCGCAAAGAAACTTGGCCTGGCCGAGACGGCCACCGCCGATGAAATCGTAGCCGCCATAGAGGGGCTGCAGACCGAGAACAAGACGCTGAAAGCAGAGCAGGCGTCGTCCGTCGAGAAGAGTCTCAAGCTGGTCGTGGACCAGGCTGTGAAAGACGGCAGAATCACCGCCGACAAGAAAGAGCACTTCGTGGAGATGGGCAGAAAGGTAGGCCTTGAGAGCCTGGCCGAGACCCTGAAGCTGATGGGCGGTGCGGTGCGTCCGACCGACATCCTGAAGGAGGAGAGCTCCGGCGCCTGGAAGACCTTGAGAGACGTGCCGGTGGAGGAGTTGGAGACACTCCGCAACGAACAGCCCTCAGAGTATGTGAAGCTCTACAAAGCCGAGTACGGAGTGGAGCCCACCATGTGAAACTAAGTATCAACCAAAAAAAATAGAAAGAACTAAGTATCAACAAAAAAATAGAAAGAACGATGAAAAGACTTATTAGCATCACCCTGATGCTGGGTGCGATTTTAATCAACACGGTGGTCGGCGGCGTGGTCGCCAGCTGTGTGGATGTAGAACCCTGGGTGGGAGCCGTCGTGCTTAACGCCGCCGGAGCCGTGTTGCCGCTAGTGACACCGGACGGAGTGTTGCGAGCCGGACTCTACCAGGAGATCTGGACAGGCGAGACCATCAAAGCCTTCCGCAACTCGCTTCAAAGCATAGGATGGCTGAACCGTATAAGAAGCTACGACTCGGAGGTGGCCAACAACAACACCATCAATTTCACAGACCTCGGAGGCGACCCTGACGTGCTTATCAACAACACCACGTACCCGATAGACATACAGACGTTGGACGACAACAATATAGCCATAACCCTCGACAAGTACCAGACCAAGGCCACGCGCATCACCGACGACGTGGCACGCGGGTTGAGCTATGACAAGATGGGCAGCGTCATCGAGAGACACAGAGATGTGGTTGATGAGAAGAAAATCGCCAAGGCATTGCACGCCCTTGCCCCGTCGGGTCACAGCGCCAACACCCCGGTACTGAAGACCACCGGCGCCGCTGTGGACGGCAGAAAGCGCCTGACGGTGCAGGACATCATCGACCTGAAGGCCGCCTTCGACAAAAAGAAGATTCCGACCCAAGGACGTATCCTGGTGCTGTGTCCCGACCATGTGGCCGACCTGCTGATCCAGGACACCACGTTCGCGCAACGCTACAACAGCGTCACCACCGGAGCCATCTCCAACCAGTACGGTTTCGATATCTACGAGTATGTGGGCAGCCCGCTCTTCACCGTGTCGAGCAAGGCCAAGGTAGCCTTCGACACCACGCAGACCAGCGCCATGCAGGCCGCATCCGTAGCCTTCTACGCCCCCCTGATGATGAAGGCCACCGGCGAGACCAAAGCCTACGTCAAGGAGCCGGAACCCACCTATCAGGAGTGGCTCTACAACCTGCGCCACTACTTTATCTGCCTCCCGTTCAAGAACGCCGGCAGGGGAGCCCTGATCAGCGACCTCACCGAATAGGTGAGAACCCGCACGGAGCAGTAAATTGAAAGAATAACCAGGGGACGCGAGGGGGTAAGCACACCGAGCGTCCCCATAACCAAAAGAAAGAGATGAAACCCAACGTAAAGATAAAATTCGCCAACGGAGCCCTTGGCAGCGTGGCCGCCAGTGCAGACGGTGTGGTTGGTTTTGTGGTCGGAGGCAGTGCCGTGCCAGGCATGCTTGAACTCAACAAAGCGTACGTGCTGTACAGTCCCGACAACCTCGCCGCACTTGGAGTCACCGGCGACGACGACGATGTCAACAAGTACCTGTACCAGTGCGTCAACCAGTTCTATGCCGAAGCCGGCAACGGCAGCGAGCTATGGCTTATGGTAGTGGCCGCTGTCACGACAGTCAGCGCCATGCTCGACGTGGCCAACGACTATGCCCGCAAGCTTGTGCGAGCCAGTGGCGGGCGGGTGCGCGTCATTGCGGCATTACGCCAGGCTGTAGGAGAGACCGTGGAATACGGCCTCGACGCCGACGTGTGGCTTGCCCTCACCAAAGGCCAAGCCCTGAGCGAGCAGTGCGCCGACGCCCTCTATGCGCCAGTGCTCGCGCTGGTGGAAGGCAAAGGCTATGCCAATGCCGCCGCCACCGACCTCAAAGACCTCGGAGAGATGGCCAACAACCGAGTCGGTGTAGTTCTGGGTCAGGTCATGGACGGAGAGACGGCGGTGGGAAGCCTCGTCGCCGTGATAGCCGGACGCATAGCCAAGATACCGGTCCAACGGCATATAGGACGTGTCAAGGACGGAGCCCTGAAGATAGATGTCGCCACCATCGACGGCACGGTGAGCATCACCGACGCCGATACCGACACACCGAACAACAAAGGCTACATCACCCTCACCACCCATGTGGGGCACGGCGGCCTTTATGTGTGCGACGACCACCTCGCCACGGCGGTGGAGGATGACTACCACAGCCTTGCGCGTCGCAGAGTCATAGACAAAGCCTACCGCATTGCCTACGACACCCTGCTGGACAACCTCAACGACGAGATACCCTGCAACGGAGACGGCACCGTGGTGGCAGCCGTGGCCAAAGCCTGGGAGGGCGACATAGTGGCCGCCATAGCCAACCAGATGACCGCCAACGGTGAGCTTGGCAAAGACCCAGCCGATCCGAGAGACAAAGGAGTGAAGTGCGAGGTTGACCGTCGCCAGAACGTGGTCGGTTCGAGCAAGCTGAAAGTCGGCATCGCCGTAAAACCCTACGGCTACGCCAAGTATATCGAAGCCACCCTCGGCTTCACCGCAATCAAAAGTTGAACCAATAAAAAAGAGAACACATGGGAACCCTCATCAACGGAAGAGAATACGAGTGGGCCGATGTCACAGTGGTAGGCGCCGGACGCGACATCCTCGGAGTGCTCGGAGTGGAGTACAGCGAGAAGCAGGAGAAGGAAGCGCTGTACGGCAAAGGCAACAAACCCACCGGCATACAGAAAGGCAACAAAAGTTGTGAAGGCACGCTCAAGGTTCGCCAGAGCGAACTGGAGGGGCTTGAAGACCTGAGCCCCAGTCACAGCGTCCTCGACCTGGAGATTAACCTCGCCGTCAGTTACGGCGACCCCAGCACCGGTGCGCCGATGCGCACCGACGTGCTGTACAACGTCCAGTTCTCCGAGCAGAAGAAAAGCATCAACCAAGGTGACAAAAAGCAGGAGATAGACCTGCCGTTCATCTGCATCGACATAGACTGGAACGCAGACTAAAATGTTATGGCGGATTGCAAATCTGCCATAACATTTGAATTCTGAAAATTGAAATTAGAAAGACAGTTAAACAACCTTTAAACGACGATTAAACATGAATGTAACGAAAGAACAGATCCAGGAGTGGAAAAAGAAACACGGCAACGTGTATGAAATCAGTGTTGACGGCAAGAAATGCTATCTCAAGAGCCCCAACCGCAAGACCATAGGCTATGCCTCGGCAGCCGGAAAGGACGATCCGATGAAGTTCAACGAGATAGTGATGCGAGACTGCTGGCTTGGTGGCGACGAGGAGATCAGGACCGACGACACCCTGTTCCTTTCAGTCTCCGGCAAGCTGGCCGAGATTATCGAAGTCAAGGAAGTGGAATTAAAAAAGTTGTAGAGGCTGCCGAGGTCGCGGGGATGGTGCAGGCCGGCAACGCCAAGCTGCGTTACTATATGCACATCCCCGACCCCGACAGCCTGAGCGACGAAGAGTGGGCGCAACGTCTCGCGGAGCTGCACTGGATATGGGAAAAAGAAGCCGAGTACCTTAAAAGCAGGTCATCTGGCAATGAGACATAATAACCCGATGCCAGCGGAGACGATGAGAGCGGATATGATCCAGAGTCCAATCTGAAAGCGAGCCTCGCCTCTACGACCCTCTTTGTAATCCCTGGAGATGTTGCGGCAGCTGTCGAAAAATTCGGAGACCTCTTTCCCGAAGGAGCGGAACAAAGACCAAAGAGCCACAACGACCAGGACAACAGCCAAGACAACAACAAAAATCCAAAAGACAATCATGGTCATGTAATTTACTACAATAACGCAGGATGGCCGACAATATTTTGACATACGTACTGGATTTGCAGGACCGTATCAGTGGCAAGCTGAAGACTATCGGGATAAACAACGAGCAGCAGCTTGACACCTGGGGGCGGGTGCAGAAGCAGGTGAACGCTGCGAGCGGCACCATGCAGAACATGGGGCGCAGTATAGGCAGTGTGAACCAGCGTATAGCAGCCCTGCGGGCCCAGCGGGAATGGATACCGGCCAGCAACAGGGAAGCCATCCGAGCCACGAACCACGAGATACAGCGGTTGGAGAATGAGGTGAAAAAACTGGAGAACCTCGACGGCGGACTGATGAAGAAATGGTTCGGCGACATCAAGGGCAGCATCCCGGCATTGGTGAACCCGCTGAGTGCTGCTATGGTAGGTATAGGCAAGAGTATCAGCCTCGGCATGGAAGAGCAACTGCAGAGGCAGAACCTCACCACTCTTATGGGAGGCGACCAGGCCGGAGCCGACGCCTTGTTCGGCAAGATAGCCGAGTATGGGAAAAACACCGTGTATGACAAAGCCGGACTCATCGAAGCCCAGAAGACCATGATGAGCTTCGGCATAGAAGGCGAGAAGTCGTTCGGGGTGCTGAAGCAGATCGGCGACATAGCGATGGGCGACAGCCAGAAGATGCAGAGCCTCTCCCTTGCATTTGCCCAGGCCACCAGTGCCGGCAAGCTCCAAGGGCAGGATCTTATGCAGATGATAAACGCCGGTTTCAACCCCTTGAATGAGATAAGCAAACATACCGGCAAGAGCATGGCGCAGCTGAAGGACGAGATGTCGAAAGGGAAGATCACAGCCGACGACCTCGCCCAGGCGTTCCAGTGGGCCACCGAGGAAGGCGGTCTTTTCTATCAGGGGGCAGAGAAAGCCGGCAACACCTTCGCCGGCAAGATAAGCCAGCTGAAAGACACCTTCGCCGAACTGGGTGTCAAGGTGTTCAACATACTGGAACCCGCGCTCAGCCTGGTGGTCAAGATTGGTAACGTGCTGGCCAACGTGCTGGGCGTGGCCATCAACTGGATTACCAAAGCTGTGAAAGCAGGCTGGCCGGTATGGGTAGGAGCCGCAGTGGTCTCAATTGTGGCGGTGACGAAGCTGAACAAGAAGCTGAGGGAGACGACAGGCCGACTGCTCGGCACATCGGTGGCTGCCATAGGCACCGGCGGAGCCTTCAAGTTGATGAGCGTGGTGGCCAAGTCGGCCTGCAGAGGTATCAGCGTGGCCATAAGCAGCATACCGATAGTGGGCTGGATAGCGGGAGCGATAGCTTTGATTATAGGGCTGTTCACATTGCTATGGAACAAATGTGCCGCCTTCAGAGGCTTTTTTACAGGAATCTGGGAGGCCATAAAGAACACCGTAGGGAATGCCTGGCAGATGCTGAAGGGACTCTATGTCAAAGGCAAGGCAGCTGTGACCGAGTGGTGGAGTAAGGTTGTGGAGAAAGTAAAGTCCGCAATAGCTTGGGTGCGTGACCTTCTGAGCAAGGCAGCGGCGTGGTTCAAGAAGGTGATGCAGCCGGTGTGGGACTGGTTTACCAACCTTTGGAACCATGTGAAGGAGATATTCGGGAAGGTGGTGGACTGGATGGGCAAGGTGTTCAACCCCATCATCACCCTGTGGAACAAGCTGACCAACGGAAATGTCGAGAAGTTCAAGGAAGGCTATGAAAAAGGAGCCTCCGCCGTCCGCAAGAAGCCTGGCGTGATGGACGAACTGACAGATGCCGTGAACCCTGTGAAACCCGACGGAGACGACGGAAACGACACAGGCGGCGGCCACGGCCACGGCAAGACCGAGAGCGTGGCCACCGGCGGCAGCCGCAGCACCAGCATCACCATCAACCTGAAAAGCCTCGTCGAGAAGATTGTGTTCGACGGCGGCTACACAGAGAACAGCGGCGACATGCAGAGGCAGCTCGCCGAGAACCTGCTGCAGGTGCTCAACATGGCACAGGCTAGCGTAGGATGACCGCGTGCCCGCGGAGGGCAACAGTGAAAATTGAGAATTGAAAATTGAAAATTAAAAATTAAAATGGAACTCGTATTAGGCACATCAGTACCCCCGTTCTGGCGGCAGGTCGAGCAGAAGATCGCCAGCGTCCCGACCGACTTCAGGAAGGAGGCACTGCTCGGACTGGAGTGCTACTGTCCGCTCTCCATAAAATGGGAGAGCGAGAGCGAGTGGTGGCAGCTGCCCTTCGACCCGGTAGTCGCCGTGCGAGGCCAGAACAAGATAGTGAAGCGCACGGTCCTGAAGGTGCGAACCTCCGACAAAGAGCGGCGCGGCACCGTCAAGGAACTCTGGAGCCAAGGCGACTACAGTATCAGCATAGCGGGAGTGCTGCAGAGCGGTGACGAGTGCGAGTTGCCGGAGGCCGACATACGCAAGCTCCGCAACTACTGCGAAGGGCGGGAGAGCGTGGAGGTGCTCAGCCCGCTGCTCACCCTCTTCGGCATCCACAGAATGGCCATAGAGAGTTTCGACTTCCCGCACACCGCAGGGCTTGAGAACCAGACGTACAACCTCTCATGCCTCAGCGACGACTTTTACAAAGAAAGTCTTTTGATTGGGGAAAGTTAAGAGTTGAAAAGTAAAAAGGTTCGCTACGCTTGAAAGGTTGAAAAGTTTGAAAGGTTAAGAGTTAAAAAGTTAAACAGTTAAAAAGGTTCGCTATGCTTGACATGGAACACGACATAAGGATAGGACGCTACCACATTGGAGCCGTCGCCGAGGTCAAGGTACGCAAAAGCGTGGAGAGGCTCTGCGACGAAGCCACCGTGGTGCTGCCCGGACGCTATGCCGGGCAGGTGCTCGATGTCGAAGACTGTCTGAAAACCGGTGACGCAGTGACCATAAAGCTTGGCTACGGGGAGAACCTGAAAGAAGAGTTCGCCGGCTATGTCAAAGCCATACGCACCGACAACGGCACCACCGCCATAGAGTGCGAGGACCAGCTGTGGCAGATGCGCAAGGATGTGCCAGACAAGGTATATAAGAACATAGACTGCGCCAAGCTGCTCGAAGAGGTGTGCCAGTGCCCGGTGAGCTGCGACTACCAGTTCCGCTGGGACACCTTCACCGTCAAGGACGCCACCGCCTATGACGTGCTGAAGAAAGTGCAGGACGAGACCAAGGCCAATGTCTATTTCAAGGACGGCACGCTGCATGTCCACCCCCAGTACAGCGAGACCGGCGACCTCGTGGTCTATGACACCAGCATAAACATAGAGAACAGTAGCCTTAAATGGCGGCGGGCCGATGAGCGGTCGTACCTCGTCGAAGTCGAAGGCATAGGCAGGGACGGCAAGCGCATCACCGTCACCGAGGGGCGCACCGGCGGCGACAAACGCAGCGTCAAGGTCTATGGTGTCACCGACAAGGAAAGCCTCAAGTCGCGCGCCCGCGAAGAGCTGTCGCAGCTCGTCTATACGGGCTATGAAGGCAGCATCGACTCGTGGCTCACCCCATACTGTGAGCCCACCTGCAAGGTCCGGCTCAGAGACAGCGAGCATCCAGACCGTCAGGGCGACTACTACTGCGTCAGCACCGAGGTGACCTTCTCCGAGAGCGGAGGCAAGCGCAAGATAACCATAGGAAAGAAGTTAGGTTAAAAGTTTTTAGTTCTAAGTTGAAATATGGACGTTTACAGCGAGATAAACCGTAAGTTGAGAGAGATGGGCAGAGAGCCGGTCCCGGCCACTCCACTTTTCACCGCCGAGGTCAAGAGCGTCGAGGGCGAGACCTGCACTGTGGCCATCGGGGAGGCGGTCATCGACGAAGTGATGCTCACCCCCGCCGACGAAGGAGCCGACGGCAAGCTCGTCATCACCCCCAAGACCGGCAGTATGGTCACCATAGCCGACCTCTCGGGCGGAACCATGCGCCGTCTCGCCGTCGTACACTGGGGGGAGGTGGAGAAAGTTACCCTCTCAGCGCAGAGCGTGGAACTCAACGGAGGCGACAACGGCGGGCTGGTGAAGATAGAGAAGCTGACGGAAAGGCTCAACAAGATTGAACAGGATATAAACAACTTGAAGACCGTTTTCTCTACCACTTGGACTGTGTCCCCGCAAGACGGGGGAGCAGCGCTGAGGACTGCCGCGTCAACATGGGCAGGTGCCTTACTTCAGGAGACGCAAGTAAGCGACATGGAAGACACCAAGGTGAAACATTGATTAGAGGCCAGTAGCCAGTAAACAGACGAAAGAATATGACAGGGATAAGGCTCATACAGGACAGCGACGGGAACGTCGATCTCGAACTCAGCGGCGGGCAGATGGCCGTGGGCGACGTGACAGGACAGAACCAGTACCTGTTGCTCTACTCGCACAAAGGCGACTGGAAAGAACACCCCGCGCTCGGAGCCGGCATAGCCGACATCGCCAACGACCACGACCTGCACCACTGGGAACGACTCATAGCCAAGAACCTCGAAGCCGACGGCCTCACCATCGAGACACTAAAGCTCACAACCGACAAACTAACCCTTAAAGCAAGATACCGCAAATGAACCACTTTACCATCAGCGAGCTTATACGCAGCGAGAGAGCGATAAGCCGGAAGATATGGAACGGAGCCAGCCGCGAGCAGGAGGACAACCTCATAGCCCTCGTGGCCGCCGTGCTCGACCCCGTGCGCGAGAAGTACGGCAAGCACATACATGTCAGCAGCGGCTTTCGCTGCCCGCAGCTCAACGCCGCCACCCCCGGCAGCTCCAAGACCAGCCAGCACAACAAGGGCGAGGCCGCCGACATATACACCGACGAAGGCGCGAAAGGCAACTTCAAGGTCGGCCAGATGATAGCCCAGCTCGGCAACTTCGACCAGCTCATCTTCGAGGACGTGGGCAAGAACGACCTGCTGCCCGCCTGGATACACGTAAGCTGGAAACGCAAAGGCGACAACCGCCGCGAGATACTCAAACACATCAAAGGCACCGGCCCGCAGTACCCAGCCGTAACCATGAAGGAAGTTGAAAGTTTTAAGTTTTAAGTTTTAAGTTTTAACAATATTACCATGACAATATCAGAAATATGCAACCTTGTGCTTGCGCTGCTCACCCTCGTGGCCGGAGGCGGCTGGCTCTTCGACCGCCGCAAGCACCAGCAGGAAATCGAGAGCCTGAAAGCCGACAACCGGCAGAAAGACATGGAGCTCTCCAAGCAGTATGTCGATGAGTTCAACAAGAACATCGCCGAGCCCCTGCGGCAGGAGATCGCCCAGCTCCGCACCGAAGTCTCCGATCTGCGCAAGGAGAACGCCTCCCTGCGCCGCGAGACCGGAAGCCTCAGAAAAGAGATAAAACAACTCAAAGATGCGATACAGAAGATTAACGACTGCCCTCACGCTGCTGACTGCCCTGTCTATGAGGAATTGAAAATTGAAAGTTGAAAATTGAATTTTGAAAGCCTAAAGAAGATGAAGAAACTGGAATTTCACGAGGAACAGTGGATTTGGTTCTGCTCAGCGTTGGCGCTTATGGTGGCCCTTATGCTTGTGCTGGCGGGTTGCCAGCACAGGAGACTGGCGGCGACGCACGACACCGTGTATGTGAACAGCGAACGGGTCGAGTGGCAGTGGAGGCACGACAGCATCTACCTGGACCGCTGGCACGACAGGTGGGTTATAGGAGATACCGTCTATATGCGAGACAGTGTGGTGCATTACCGCTGGCACACGAAGAGAGACACCGTGGCGTTGCACGACAGCGTGTATATAAGCAAGAGCGACACGACCACCGTCGAGGTGAAGAAGCCGATGAGCGGCTTCACCAAAGGGCAGATAGCGGGCTTCTGGGCACTGCTTGCGGCGTTTGTGCTTGCCGTAGCGTGGCGTCTGTGGCGCAAACTGAGAGTCTGAAAGTTGAAAAGTTTAAGAGTTTGAAAGTTGAAACAGTCATGGCACGAACAATAGAACAGATAAAACAGCAGATAGCCGCCCGGTGGATGGAGAACGAGACCGTGCGCGAGCGCTACGACCTCGCCGCCGGCGACACTTTTGAAATGCGGTTCTCGAAGGTCTCTATTGAGAGCTTGCTTTTTTACACCGTCGCCTTCGCCGTGTGGGTCCTGGAGAAGCTCATCGACCAGCACCGCGCCGACGTGGAGCAGATGCTCGCCGCCAAGCTGCCCCACACCACACGCTGGTACCGCGACCAGGTGCTCGCCTTCAAGCCCGGCTACGCCGAAGACGAGGAGCCCCCCGTCAAGTACTGCGCCGTCGATGACGCCGACTACCACCTCACCGTCAAGATAGCCCAAGGCCAGCCCGGCAGCCGCACCACCGTCGGCGCCGGAGAGCAGCAAGCCCTCCAGTCGTGGCTCGCGCAGAACAAAGACGCAGGCGTCAAGGTCGTCGTCGTCAACCAGCAGGCCAGCCGCCTGCGGATGACCCTCACCGTATGGTACGACCCACTCGACCTGCGCCCGGAGGACAAGACCGTGGAGCAGACCGTCAAGGAATACATCTCCAACCTCGACTTCGACGGCCTGCTGAGCCGCAACAACATAGAGAGCCAGGTGCGCGCTGTCAGCGGCGTGAAGCTGGTGCGCATAGACAGCATGGAGAGCGCGGACTACCAGCAGGAGTGGCACGACTTCGGCCAGCAGGAGCGCAGCGCCGCAGGCTACTGGGCGTTCGAGGGGGAGGACAACGGCCTGCAGGTGACATACGAGCCATACGTGAGAGGTGGGATAGAGTGAATGTGTTAGTTATTTGAATAATAAGCCATGAGAAGCATAGACCTTGCAAAACTCAGGATAATCCTGACGCCGCACCCGCTGAGAGGCGGGGTGCTGCTGGACGCCCTGACCGACGCCCTGTATGCGCCGGTAAGGACAGCGCAGGCGGCGTTCGAGGCGTTCAGGGCGCGGGAGGAGCGGGAACGTGAGTACGGTCCACTCGTCTGGCAGCTGCGCACCGCCATCAGCGACCAGCTGGGATGCGACTTCGACGATGTGCGGATAGTGGATCTGGCCGACGTGCATCCGCTCGCGCTGTACAGAGAGAACTACGGTCCGCAGTATGCGCTGCGGCTGGGGATGCAACCGCTGACGCTGTATGCCGAAAGGATGCTGAGGTGGTCAATGGACTTCACGGTGATAGTGCCGGCGCTGTATGACGAGCGCGAGGCCGAGATAAGGGCCGTGCTCGACAAGTGGAAGCTCGCCGGGACGCGGTACCAGATAGAGTGGGTGTAGGGAGATGAAAGTTGAAAGTTGAAAAATGGAATAATATGAACAGACAGAATTTCAATCCAGAGACAGTGGGGAACTACCCGCTGACGATAGAGCGGATGGCGGAGATGCAGGGAGACCAGCAGATGCCGCTGGAGGTGATAGCCGGGATGTGCGGCGGGCGGGACTGCATCATAAGCGGATGCGAGACGGCAGGCGCGGCAGGATATGTGTTGCATAACGGGGAGGTATTTGAGGTGAAGGCGTTTTCCGGCATAGGCGCGATGCAGCCCGGCTGGTTGATAGTGCGCAGCAGCGAAGTGCCCGCCACCAACTCGGACGGCGAGGAGGTTGTGGTGAGAGTGGAACGCTGGATGGAGTGGTCGCAGTTAATACCTTTGGTAGGAGCTGAAGCGATTCTGCCCAGTAAACTGCCGAGACTGTGGACCTCGTTGGTGAAGGAGACACCGTGGGAGGAGTGCGTGAACCAAGAGATATGGAATGCAAGCAGCAACCTGCTGCCCAGGGTGAAGAAACTGGCCAACGGGCTGGTGCATGTGGAGTGCGACTGCGTGTATGCCAGCAACTACGGGGAGCATAACATTATGCTGCCAGCCGGATATATACCGTACAGAACCATAGAGATTCCCATGACTTTGACGTTCCCTGACGGGATACCACACTATATATCAGCAAGACTGAGCCCAAACCCCAACGATGTTAACGGAAGCCATTTTTACATACCGTTTCCAAAGGTCTGGAAGGTTAGTTGCCAAACAGCAAATGGTGTGTTTGTCAGTATAAGTGAAGACCTGAGATATGGGCAATATAGCTACGCCGGTACCCGTCTTCAGATAAACACCGTATTTGACCAACGATTCTTGACAGAACAGCAATGAGCGAGCTATATATACAGACGGGGCAGAGCCTTATCGACATAGCGATGCAGGAGAGCGGGAAGGCGGAGAACGCGTGGACGCTGGCCGAGTCGCTTGGGGTGGACCTCACCGACGCGGTGGAAGGGCGGAGCCTGGAGCTGCAGGTCAACCACCTGTTCGGCAAGGCCGCGCCGCTTATGGCCAAGCCCGCGTCGGAACCCACCGAAGGCATAGGATACTGGAGCGTGGGTCAGGGCATGGTGTCGGGCGACCACGCAGGCATAGGGTACTGGAGGCTGCCGATAAGGATTGCTTGAATGGTCCGTGCCCGGACGGGGCGATGAAAAGATTAACAAACAATAAAACAAACGGATATGATTAAAGTTATCGAAGAACTGAAACAGCGGTTCCTGACCGGCATGAAGCCGACCCAGCAGGACTTCCACGACCTGATAGACACGCTGGCCGACGGAAGCCGCCTCAAGACCACCGACCACGCGGAGGCCACCTACACCGGCTCGCCCGCCGACGGCGAGATGGTCATCTGTGCGCCCGCGATGGAGCGTGTGACCATCACCAGCGCCGACCGACAGGGGACGGCCACCGTGGTGTTCCATGCCAAGAACGCCGACACCCTGCGCCTGCCGCAGGGCTGCATGGTAAGCGGCGACATCGCCAGCCTGACCGCCAGCGGCCCGCGCCTGGCCGCCAAGCGGACGTACATACTGCGCCTCATGCCGCGCCTGGCTACCGTGCAGGCCGTGTACAGCCAGAGCTCGACCCCGGTGCTCGTCATAGGCGAGCGCAGACTGCTGGCCGAGGACGGACGGCTGCTTGTGATGGAAAGCAGGCCTTGATGCGCAGGACAGCTAATTAAACGACAGTTAAACAACAATTAAAAACAGCTAAAACAACAAGACAATGAGCGAATTCAACGACACCGTAAGAATCAGCGACCTGCCAGAGGCAGGCCAGGACACACAAGGCCTCGTTACCCTCGGCACCGACGGGCAAGGCCGAAGCGTCAAAATCCCAATCGGGGAAATTTTCGAAACAATAGCTCAGGCCGAAACCGCGCGGCAAGCCGTGGCCGCAAGAGTCGGCGCACTGGAACGCGCCGCAGGCTCGTACATGAGCGTGAGCTTGCACACGGCAGAGACTGGCGGCAAAGGAAGCGAATACACCGTCAGCGAGATGACCATCCCTAACGTTACCGTCATGGACAACGCCGCCACAGTGGAGCAGGAAGGCAGTACCGACAATATGGAAGTGACCGTCGAAGGTGGTTCGGATGTCAGCTACAATCTGTATGACGCTAACGATCAGGTAATATTAAATGGCAACATCGCCGGCGGCGAAGGTTATATCGATATGAGCAGCTATCAGGCCGGCGAATACCGTCTCCAGCTCCTCAATCCAAAAGGCGCCGAGAAAAATTTCAAAGTAGTTAAAAAAGTAACCAGTGCCCCCGAAGATTGGACCCTCCGCATCTCACACCGCCACAGCGGAGCCGTTGGAGAGACAGAGCAGTCCCTCGAGTACTCGACCGATGAAGGTGAGCACTGGACCCCGGTGGACATCAGCGGGGAAGAGACCCTCTCGGACGAAGACCAAGCCTTGCGCGACGACCTGGCCGCCGAGATTGGAAACGAAAACTACGCCTACTTCGATGACCCCATCGCCCCTGCCGAGTTCAACTCGATCGAAGATCTCGACGAATATTTTGAAGCCCGCAAGAGTGTCCGGACAGAGATTGTCTGCGACCCCAGCCGCCGCATCCTTCTGAGGGGCGAGTGCGACACGCTGGAAGGCTTCAACATCAACACCCTGGCCGATGAAAGTTTCGACTGCGACGGCGACCTGCTCTCGCTCCTTTCGCACACGACGGCCAACCGCGAGAAAGCGTCCGCCACGCCGCGTGCATTCGCAGGGCTTTTCGCCGGCTCCAACATAGCCGTCAGCCCGATTATCCCCGACGTGCTGGGAGCCGGCACCTATGCAGGACTGTTCTCCGGCTGCCCCAGACTGGAGGAAGTGAGGGTGGCCTTTGACCTGCGCCACTGGGCCGACCTTGCTGAGTCCGGCATCACCCAGGCGTTCCCCACCTTCCGATGGCTCGAAGCCGCAGAGGGAGAAAACCCGAAGCTGCTTTACATCAAGGGCGACGGAGCCGACAGAGCAATATCGGAAATAGAAGACTACAGTGGCACGGCCCGCATGTCGCTCTCGGGTGATCTGCAGTTCTCGGAGCTGCCGACAAATGACGTCCTAATGGAATCTCTGAGAGCTTTGGCAGCCGAACTTAGCGAACTGACCGAGGCACTCGACAATCTGTCGCAGGTGGCCACCAGCGGCAGCTATGACGACCTGACGGACAAGCCGACGATACCGGCGGCGGGCAGTCAGGTGCACCAGGTGACTGCGGCAGAGCTGGCCGCTGCGCAGACAGGCGGAACCCTGACGGAGGGCGACTGGTATTTTGTGACCGACGCCGGAAGCCGGAGCCTGTCGCTGGGTCTGGACGCGACGACCGCGCTGACGATCTGGACGGAACAGGTGTAGTGTGCGCAAGCCTGCGGGGGCGGGCATAAAAAAGCCCCCAGCCTGTTATTAAGTCTCTTACCTCTTAAAACAACAACGCCCATCGAAGGCAGCTGGGGACTAAGGTCCACAGCCGTTTCAGGCTTGTTATTTTACGGCATGCCGCCGCAGGTAAGAGGCTGCAAAGATACAAAGAATAAACAAAATAAAAGCAAACGGAAGATGAACAAATATTACGAGATGCTTGCGAAAGTGCTTGAGCAAGGGCGCGGGCAGGAAAACAGGAAAGGGAGTATAAGGTATCTGACCAACGAGGTGATGCGGCTGGAGGCCGGCGACCTGCTGGACATCTTCGAGAGTCACGGCATAGCTCGGAAGAAACTGCGCGGGGAGCTGGAGCTGTTCTGCCGTGGTGAGCGACGGACGGAAGCATACAGAGAAGCCGGCATAACGTGGTGGGACTACTGCGGACCGATACTGGTGAACAGCTACCCGACCTATTTCGAGAGGCTGCCGAGGCTGGTGGAACGGATAAACCGCGAGCGCAGGAACTCGAAGAACTACGTGCTTTTCCTTGGCGAGACCAACGCCGAGAGCAACCAGGCGCCGTGCCTGAGCCTGGTGCAGTTCCAGATAGAGGACGGCGGCCTGCTGCTGACCGCCTACCAGCGGAGCAGCGACGCGTCACTCGGACTGCCGGCGGACATATACCACCTGTACCTTATCTCAAGGCAGGTGGACCTGCCGCTGAAGAGCATAACCCTGTTCCTGGGCAACGTGCACATATACGAGAACAACATCGAGAGAACACGCGCCCTGCTCAGAGGCGAGGAGGGTGTGAAATTTGAACTAAACGTATAACAAAATGAGAAAGTTTGTAAACGCCCCGTTGCCATTTCAGGGGCAGAAACGGCGCTTTGTGAAGCAGCTGGAGGAAATGGCCAAGCGGCAGACAGAAGGAGCCGTGTTTGTGGATTTATTCGGCGGCAGCGGGCTGGTGTCGCATGTGATCAAGAGGGCACGCCCGGACTGCCGGGTGGTGTGGAACGACTACGACCACTACAGCGAGCGTCTGGCCAATATTGGCCGGACGAATGAAATGCTGAAGGCATTGAGGCCGATAGTGGCCGGGGTGCCGAAAAAGCTGCGCATCGAGGAGCCGGTGCGCTCACGGGTGATAGCTGAGGTCAAGAGGTGGCACGACACCGGCTACGTGGACTGGTTTTCCTTGTCGAGCAACCTGCTCTTCACGATGAACTACGTCCACGGCTTCGAGGAGTTCTCCAAGGAGACCCTCTATAACCGCATACGCCTGGAGGACTACAACGGCGAAGGCTATCTGGAGGGCGTCGAAGTGGTGTCAATGGACTACCGGCGACTGTTCAACCAGTTCCGGCTGGTACCTGACGTGATTTTCATCCTCGACCCACCTTATCTATCGACCGACTGCGGCACTTACACCAACACAAGCTACTGGCGCCTGTCAGACTACCTGGACGTGTTAAAATGCCTCCAGGGGACGAAATTCGTCTATTTCACCAGCTCGAAGAGCACCATCGTGGAGCTAGCGGACTGGATGGCGCGGAACCCGATGGCGCGCAACCCGTTCGAAGGGGCCGAGGTGCACCGTGTCCGTGTGAGCGGCCAGGCATTGAACTACGACGACATTATGCTTGTGAGGGCGGCGTGAGGAAGCCGGCTGGCGTTCGAGAGGCCGTTTGGGAGCCGGGTGTTTGGTGTTTGATGTTTGAGCGGTGCTTGAACAGCATTAAAAAGGCGTTGCAGGATTGCTGCAACGCCTTTGATATAGTATCCAATTTGGAGACGTTTTAATTTTAAGTTGGGGACGATTTAATTCGGCGATTATAAGTTGCGGGCGGAAGGGTTGTCCGGTTATCCGTGCATTAGTTTGTTTGCATCGCCGCAAGGGCCTCCTTGGCGGCGTCGAGCAACGGCTGGGTCGAGACCTCGCTGCCCACGGCGTTGCGCATCCAGTGCTGCGGGGTCAGCCGTCCGGCAGGATATATGCGTTCTATCTCGGCGGCCACCGACTTGCCTTTGAGCTGCTGTTCCAGCTGGAACTGGATGATGTGGCCGTAGGGGTAGTTGGCCAGATAGAGCGGTGCGTCGATCATGTGGCTGTAGATGGCCAGTATGGGCGAATCCTTCTCGCCGAGGTGTTGGGCGTAGTATTTGTTCCACACCTCCTGCGCCGTGCGGATGACCTGCTCCTTCAGCTGAGCCACCGTGGCGTCGGGATGCTCGTAAAGCCAGCGCCAGCAGTACATATCGACCAGCGCCACACCCATAATCTCGTAGCAGCCCCAGAAGATGTCGAGCGTCTGCATCGCCTCGCGGGTGGGGTCGTTGTTCTTGTAACCCAGGAAGTCGAGGTCGCGCACCTGGAAGACGAAAGCCAGCGCCTCGGTGAAGGCCGTGTTGGGCACACCTTTCATGATGTAGTGATCGACATCGTGGAGGTCGATGGTTTGCTCCACGTTGTGGCCGAACTCGTGCACGGCGATGTTGTAGCCTTTGTAATCCATGCCGTCCTTGCCGATGCGGGTACGCAGACGGGCGTTGTCCGAGCGCATGTTCGACTCCCATGCATGGCCGGCGCCGCGCGACGGATCGACGGTGATATGCGAGCAGATGAAGTCGTTCTTCTCCTTGCTGAATCCCAGCTGGTTCAGTATGGAGGGCATGCCTTTGGTGGCGAACGCCTCGCGGTTGGGGTAGAGCTGGCGGGTCATGGCCGAGAGGTCGTCCTCGTTGATGGTGCTGCGGCTCTTGAAACCGTCATACCAGATGTCGAACGGCTCCAGCTTGCGTCCCAGGCGCTGCTCTATGAGTTTGGCCACCTCGCCCACCTGCGGCGAACTGCAGAAGGCGTCGAAGAGCTTCTCTATCTCGTCGAAGCTCACCTCCATGCTCTCGTCAAAAGCGCGTGCGACGGCAGTGGGGTAGCGCGGGTTGTATTTGTCTAGCTGCTGCATGGCGTGGAAGTTGTCGAGGAAATACTGGTAGCGGGTGTCCGGCTCTGCCTTCACCTCAACCGCCTTGCCCTCTTTGGCGACCGTGTTGGCGTAGGGGTTCCAGTCGTATTCGGGGTTGTTGATGACGCATTCGGGGATGCTCTGGTCGATGATGCGGCGCATCACCTGGTAAATCATGCGCTGCTTCGCCAACCCCTGCTCGCCGTCGTTGTAGTGGGTTTTCAGCTCGTCGCGCAAGCCCCAGTGGGTGATGAGCGACATCTCGGGGAAGATATGCTCGCCTTTGTCGTCCAGCAGGTGGCCCATCTGGATGTTGTAGCTCGCGATGTAGTTGTCGGCAGCCGAAAGCTGGGCCGAGAGAGCCTGTTCGCACTCGGCGGGCACACGTGCGGTAAATACGTCGCCCAGTCGTGCGTATGCCCACTCCTCGCGGCTCCAGTTTGCGCCCATCGTGTTCTTCTCGTCCAACGTGTAGAAGGGGAAGTTCAGCACCACGATGAAGGCAATCTTCTGCTGGAACATGTCGTCGTTGAAGTGCGCCGAAGGGCTGTAGGCGCCGAACAGCTCGTCGAGTTTCGTCGGTTCGGGGCCGTCCACATGGATAGGCAGGTTCAGATCGACATTCATCTTGTTGAAGCAGCCCCAGAGGCTTTCGAGGTTCTGCTCCAGCTGGGCGGCCATGCGGGCGCGCTCTGCGGGGTCGGCCACGAAGTTCTCCAAGCAGAACGCCTCAAACTCTTCGGGCGTCCCGTCGGCGGAAGTCCACAGCGCCGCCGCCTGTTCCACACCGCGGGCCGCGCGGTCCTCGATGCCGTCGATGTCGGTGTGCTTCTCGCACAGCGCCTTAACCGTTTTCTCAACGCAATTCCGGTCGATGTTGCTCATAGAAGTCTCATTTTTTTTCTTGCCGCAGGCAGCCAGGCACAACATCGCCGCCAGCAATACAGTCGTTAATCTTTTCATTGGTATGTCTATTTTTGATTGTCTGATGCGATTATGGATGAAAGATACTCAAAGCATTTCACAGATACTGTCCTTATTTCAATCCTTCAATGAATTTGTCAAAATCCGAGAGCAACGTCCGGTCCTGAATCTTTCGGAACTTCTCGTATTCTCCGAGTGCCTTTGCTTCCGCCTCCTCATGGCTAATAGAACCTGCGTTGGGCAGAATGTCGGCATCCGACACTTTTAGGTATTGTTCCAAAACGTTCTTCCAGTCGGCCATCTTCGTAAGCAGATGTCGCTGTGCCCGTCGTTCTGCAATGTCCAAGAAAGCGGTAGTCAACAGATTCAATTCGTTCACCTCCTTTTCAGACAGATAGTTCTTCGCCACCATCACATCGCTTTTCACCACTCGCCCGTCTGGGGCGTTCTTCCAGGTCATCAGTCCCATGTGGGGCTTCTCGGCATCGGCACGGTCGTAAATGATCTCTGCCGCCGTTTGGTGGGTGATGGCATAGTGCATCATGTTCTGCACAGTCCTGTAGAATGTCCGTGTTGTCTCGCTGTCTCGGTCATAGTCGATGCTGCACTCGGCATAGATGTCGGTAATCTTCTGATAGTAGCGACGCTCCGAAGTGCGGATCTCGCGGATGCGTTCCAGCAGTTCCTCAAAGTAGTCGGCACCAAAGGGGTCCTTCCCTTTCAGCCGCTCGTCGTCCATCACGAAACCCTTGATGATATACTGCTTCAGTACCTCTCGTGCCCAGATGCGGAACTGCGTGGCTTCGTAACTGTTCACACGATAGCCGACGGCGATGATGACATCGAGATTGTACATCATCACACCGGCATCGTCGCAATTGTCCGACGGAATCAAAATTTTTTTGATTGACTCGGACAATTGCACCTCTCCGCTTTCTCCAATCTGGATCAAGTGGTAATTGATATCTTGTACTGTAACATTAAACAACGTCGCCATCCTTTGTTGCGACAGCCAGAAGTTCTCGTTCGAGAACAGAACCGAAACATTCACCTTGCCAGTAGTTGATCGGTACATCAGCACATTGCCTTCCACACTAGTGGCGAGTTCTTTCGACGACATATTGCTGGCGAAGTATTCTCTGGCAGTCTTCACCAGGGGTTTCTTTTGGTCGGCATTAGATGCAATGGTCAGGCAGGCCATTCGTGACAGTTTGGTGGTTTTCACCTCTCTCCATCCTCCATTGTTCAGCTGCGCCAACTCCGTGATTTCCACCATGTGCTCCTTCAGGTCGAGCCCTTTCTCCTGTTGCAGGAATGCGGCAGCCTTGTCCATCAGCCGCTCGAAGTTCCAATACTTCTGATACCCCAATAGCCGTGCCAACTTGCGCGAATTCCACCACTCGCGACCCTCGCCGTCCACCTCCTTGATGGCCTCAAACGGCGACTGTATCTCCTCTATGTTTATTGGTAGTGCCATATATTACTTTGTTTTACTTCTAACGTCTTTATTCTATTCATTATTACATCAGCCTTATTCGCTTCATTTGATTTATTCATCGGTGCTCATCACCCTTTCAGGGGTCTTACGTCTTCAATCTCATTAGTATCCAAAAACCGAAAATGTGTCACCTGATATTCTCTTACTATTGGTGTGGGACAGGTGCCTGTTACCTTTCCTCTTATTAACCCATAACAATTACACCAGGTTTAACTCCTATTAGCGGTTCGCAATGCTCTTTGCATACCACTCTATCACGCATTAGTTTCATGTCGGTAAAATTACGGCTAATGTTCATCACCAATTCATTGTAATTGTCTTCTTTGTTCTCGTTGATATAGTAGTATGGTTTTATTGAGATGCAGTTGCGATGTTCGAATAGCGTGTTTAGTAAAGTACGGTCGGAATTACCGCAGGAATGACCCATAATGCATATTTGGAACGGAGCCGACTCAATGAATCTAAGAATATTCCGATAACAATCTAATTCCAAATATCTAATTGATTTAATGTTTCGCAAACACTCATTATCATTAAGATTTTGCAGTTTTTTATAGTTTTCATCTAGTTCATCCCCATAGCCAAAAATAACGCTTTGGGGATATTTCAACATACCATGAATGTAATTGACATTTGCATTGTCTTCCACGTACATTTGAGGTGTGTTGGTGTAGTTGAAATTTAGCAACAAAACGTTTTCTGGAGATAGGTTTTTATGTATTGTTCCGTGTGCAATTGCTATTTCCCTTTCTTTAATGGGGCGATATATCTTGTCTTTAATCTCATCATTCGACATACAACCTTTCCCATTCTCTATGTTAAGATACTCAATTAACTTTTCTCGCAGGAAATCCAGCTGTTTATTCAAAGTTTTAACGCGGTCTCCATAATCCTTTTCTTGGACGAGCATTGAATAATATTCGTTCTCAATATCCACCCAACCCTTTGACTCTATGCTATTGTTGATTTGCTCGAAAAAATGTGTTATGTATTTAAACAAACAAATTCTTTCATCATTTCTTGCTATTGTTACGACATCTTTTGGGTTCCATGGAGCAAAAGGATTAGGCTTTTGCATATACGGACCAACCCAGAATTGATACCATGTGTAATAGTACTCAGAAGGCTTCAATGTAAATGAGCATAACTCATCTGATTCTACGTTGTGGTCACCTGTCAACAAACGTTTCCCCCATTGCTCCCAATACCAGTTAATAAAGTCTGCATAGCTTGTTTTCAAGCCATGTGCGATATCGAAGCCATTGCCTATGAGTACAAGCCTGTTCATGTCCATCTAAGATTTGTTGACCACTTATTCAACTCTAATATATACTTTTAATTATCTTATTCGTACCCGATATGATTTCCGAAATATCATCGTCGGTTGGTTCTTCTTTTTTGCTGTGATCACATTTGTTTCTAATATCAGCCATCAATTCTATTCGTCTCATCTGAGAAACGTCTATCACATCGTTTGCTTGCAATAAGGATTTATAGTCATTTATTGATGGGTTCTTTTTGGCAACTTTTATCCCTCTTCGCTCACATACTTGTGACAGATGTCTTTCTATCACCACACCACAAATGGCTCCTGCTGCACGATGAAACCCTTTCTTCTGGAGCTCCTTTGCGGCTTCCAATTCCGAATTAAACAAGTCTGATTGTAACAACTCTTTTATTTCATATAGAGAGCTGTCAAAACGACTTTTTAGCGATGTAAGTATGGCTAGTTGTTGTTCAAATTTTGTTATAATGCAAGATTGTTTGAAAACAGGATCTCCCCAACCGTCATTTACCACAAGTCCAATTAAATAGTCCGATATACAATATGTTTCATAATTAATTGTCTTTCTTTTGGGCTGTTTGTAGTAAGCTACAAAATCATCATATCTTTCAAGAATAAGTTGTTTTATTAATGCCAAAGATTCATTATACCAAGTATTGTATTTATCTTTGAAAGTGCTTTTTTTTATTTTTTCTTGAGTTTCTTTGTCTAGTTTTTTTATTTGCGTAGCATATTCTGATGAAAATTCATTATATAATCCCAACATCAAAGATGTTCCTTGTTTGATTAATAATTCAAGATCTTTTTTGTATCTGTCAATATTTGATTCCATATTTCCCCCTTTTTATAACATTGCTTGTAATTATTGTCCAATAATCATCTGTTCCACTTTCTGCTTGGCTTGCTCCAATAAATTCTTTCCTTCTTTTTGAAGCGTTTTTGCTTGATTACGGATGTTTGCTATATAATCTACTATTTCTTGTTGCTTTTCAAGAGAAGGAAGAGGGATTTTTATAGATTTTAATGCATTTTGCTGTATTTCGGGAATAATTCCGCCATTATTGTTTCTGAATATTTGATTTTGACAAATTCTACTGCGTAATATTTCTACTGCATATTTAGGATGGATTAATTGGGAATTTAATTCCACTTTAAAAATATGCGATGATAAAACAAAATCAAGCATACTTTTATTTACCTCGCTTATTAACCCTAAAGAACCAGAACGCGATACTAAAATACAATTTTCATTCAGTTTTATCCTATTAGGTATTTCTGTGATGTTTATATATTTGACAGAAGAATCATTTAGTTCATGTTTGCCCATGTCAGTTACACGCAAATATCTATAACCGCTCTCAACATAATTCCTCACTTCTATTCCATTATTTAAACTAAAAATAACATCTCCCAAAGTGCATTTATTTAATGATTTATCAATTATTTCATCAATAACTTTATATTGGGGTTGATAATAAAATGGATCCAATCTTCCTTTAATATCACTAAAATTCGAAGTGAAAAACCTGTCTTTTAGTATTTGTGTGTTTGTTTCAGGTAAAATAATACCTAATACTCCAAGCAAATAATCATCAATGCTATTTAAAATATCTTCGGCTTGTTGCTCTTTTTGTTGCTTTATAGAAATAGCCTCGTCAATAATTGAAAAGTCTATCCCTTCAATAATTGGTATATTTTTCAATGAAGGATAATCCAACGCAGGTCTTGTTCCACCAGTAGAATGTCGAGAAGCAATCCGTTCGATAATATCAAGGTTAAGATAACGAGCCAAGTATTTGCTAATGTCAGCATCACCTGTTTTTATAACAACCATGTGCTGATTTGTATTACCAACAAACCCTTTGGGTGCAACAGAAGCAATTGCCATGCGACCAACTCCAGTTATTTTAACAAGTAAATCACCTTCCGTTACTTGACTCCTTTGGAGTAATCCATTATGGGTATCTTTGTTGATATAGACACAGTCATCTAAAGACAATTCACCATTGGTTTGAAGGTTCTGAACTCTCAAGAAGGGTATTCCAGAAACCGAATCAGAATAATATTTATCTGCTTCTGTCTTTTTGGGAGTTGCACCCCCGGCCATATACAAAATATAATCTTTAAGTTTATGAGTGGCCAGCGACCGAATATGCTTTTCAAGAGTAGCTATAGACGGTCTATAAAACTCCGGATCCAATCTACCCTCAATCTCCGAACGATTGACGATGAAGATTTTTTCTTTGTCTATATGTTGAGGTACCTGGTCTGTCATATTAGTCCTCCCCAATTAAACCGAATTTGTTTTTCAAAACTGCAATAATATTATCATATATTATTCCATATAAAGAAGTAGACCGCATATTATCGTCATAATCATGGTAAATATCGTTTTGATAATCTGATTTCGGAGGAGTACTGCCTTTCTTTCTAATCAAAATCACTTCTTTATCAAGAGCTCTTGCCCAACCTGTTTCATACATTACGTTAGGGTTATTGTCTGTTGTGTCTGCAATAAATATTTTACATGATTTTATTTTATTGATAATATCCTGTATGATATCATATGTTGCTCCTTTATGCTGCATTATCGGATATACAGAGATATTAAAGTTATATTTCTGTTTGATTTTCTCAATTACGTTTTTATAAATCACATTGTAGTCATCAACGATTCCTGGATTACCATCCCAATATGGCATTGCTACAAAAACTTTAATCTCCGACGCAACAATTTCATCAAATATCTTAATTAAACTTTTTGCAGAAATATTGTCTACATTAAAAATCTGATTATTAAGAATCCACTTTTTAAACAAGTCAAATTTTGCACTTTCATCTTTTACATGATAATATAGAAATGCAGTTAATATTCCTAGACTATCGTTTGCTTTTAACTGAGGCTCAAGTCCATAAAGCGTATTAACCGCTTGCAATGAATTAATAACCTTATCAATTATTTGGCTCTCGTCTTCCCCGTCTTCCAATAAATGCCAAAACGTATTGTTGAGATATGTCCTATATTGGTCTTTTATAATATGCTGGATATTCCCAAATATCTCTGGCTTTGCTTTGGCTACTAATTCCCTTGTTTTAATAGGATGTTTTCCTCCAAATATTTCTTCCAATTCATCGTTAGAGAAGTTCTTGTCATCATCTATCAACACTCTAAGATTCTCTTCCGATGTGAGAGGGATTGTTTTCGTGTTGATATTATAGAAAAATACTTTTGTCGCTTTGTCAAATTCAGTAGAGTTTTCTCCTAAAAGTAAACAATAGGGGGCAACCATATTTTCAACCTTTGGATTAGTTGATTTTTCGGCAGCCAACAATCGGTGGTTCCCATCTATACGACTAAATGGCTGAGGATTGATTGTCTCATCAATTTCTATTGAAATAAACTTTTCTGTTTCTCCATCTACAACCAATTTCTTTACGCTAAATGTCCCTTCATCTGATTTGGCTTTCTTTCCCTCTTGAATAAGCTGAATAGCAGATTCTGTACCTTTAGTTCTGACTTTATACCCCAAAATCACTTCTGGGAAAAACAGATACGCTTGATTCTCCAAGAAATCAGATATGTCACTTCTATCTATTGGATTGCGCTGATATGTGTAATCCGCTTTAGACAATCTTGCCAAGTCTTTGATTTTTGCAAAACCTCTAAGGCAAAGTTGACCGTTAAGAGAATTACCTAATATTCCTGTAAGTTTCATATGTTTAAATACTCTCAATAAATTTTTTCAATTCTCTCCCAATCATTTCCAATTCATTTACTGCAGTTGCTTTACCCGTGGCGTCATAACCAATCTGTTCTGCAATCGCCATAAAAATAGGATAATCCACCATCTCTGTTTTGCGCATTTCAACAAATCGTTCCTCTAATTGCTCTTTCATGTCGGCAACCTTTTGGCTATATTGTTCGGTTATCTGCTTTTTCCACTCTTTAAACTCTTCTGTCTTCTCAATGGACTTGTTGTCTTTCAAACCTGTATTGTTTTCAAAGCCTGTGTGTTTTTTGATTATTTCTTTTTTTTCTTTTTCCCATCGTTCAATTGTAGCCTTGTAATCAGCATCTTTCTTGATACGCTCTTGCAGTTTGTGTTTAGAGTCTTTTATTTTCTGGCTTTGAGCATCTGTCCATTTCTTTAAAAACAGAACAGAACTTTTTACGCCTGCTCCATTCGCCTTGAACGCATCTTGAGGCAGGCTTACTACTGCCACGATACGAAACCACTCTTCAATGCTATCCCGAACATATTGTAAACTGCTATTGGTTAGAACTCCGTCGGGGATAACAATGGCAAGATAGCCACCTTCCCTTAGAAAGTTTTTGTCTTGTTCAATAAAAAGGACTTCTGTACTTTGCGTGTCGCGTTCTTTGACCGCAGTATTTTTCGTATCAAGCCAATCAACATCCTTGTTGCCGAAGGAATACTGGTGCAGATACGCTTTTTCGGTTTGTTTTACCGTACTGCCAAAAGGCGGGTTTGTAATTATCACATCAAACGTTCCGTATTTAAATCCTTTGTTATCTGTTCTTTCCTTAATTATATCATCTCGCAAAAGGCCGTCGCTTGATATGACATTGGTATGACCATCATCGTGTATAATCATATTCATTTTGGCGGTACGGGCAATCTGTTCGTTGATTTCTATACCATATAGTTTTTTCGATGCGAAATCGTGCCAATAGTTGTAATGATCTATTGTTCCCTCATTATAATAGTCCTTCGCCTGTACCCTAACTTTGTCAAGAGCGTAAAGCAGAAATCCGCCACTGCCACAAGATGTGTCCAACACTTTCGAATCATTCTTGATAGGAAGCACGTCAACAATGAATTTCACAATATTCCGGGGAGTAAAGTATTGCCCAAAATCGCCGCGGAAGTATGAACCCATAAACGTTTCAAAAGCTTTGCCTTTGCTGTCCAAATCGGTTTTTGACAAATTGGCTCCTTGCAGATAACTTACTACCGTTCTTATGCGTTGCGGTGTCAGACGGATATTATCTTTAAATACCTCTTTGTCTCGATTCCTTCCCTCTTCATATAGGGCAAAGATTCGTTTCGCCAAATCCATTGTGATTTGTTTCTCTATGGCATCAATATCCTTTTGCGTGGCATTCTTCGGTTTTTCAATGTCGAAAATTTGAAAGTCATAGGGTTCACCTTTTTTGCGAGGCTTACGTTCGTCCCATATTTTGCAGAAGATTAACTTGTCTAATTCATCAAAAGCATCTGACGGATTTAGCTCTCCGCCAGCCCAAAGAGATTGATGCGCCTTCTTGAAACGATTGGTGAGTTCGCTCTCGGATACTTGTTCGAGGTCAAAGAACTGTTGTTTGATTGTATCATTGTCTGCATCTTCGTTTCGTAAACGTCCACCTTTGACAAATGTATACTTCGGAACGGGTTTCCCAAAAAGAGGAATGTTGGGTATTGGAATCCGTGTTTGCCGTTCTTTATCAATCTGGAGGAAGGAATCTTTAATGCCAGAAGTCGTCCAAATATATTTAATTGTCCCGGAAAGAGCATAAGCATAACTTGCTGCTTGTTCTATGGCTTGAAGAAATTCGGCTTCCGATACTTCCTGTCTCTTACATTCTACAATAATGGAAGGATTCAAACAAAGATCATCCTCATAAACAATAATGTCAGCCTCCTTTTTACTGGCCCCCATTGTGACTTTCTCGAACAGTTTGATTCTTTGCACAGGGTAATTATACACAAGAACCAACTTTAAGAAGGATTCTGCTTCTACTTGCTCTTCAGGATCAAGATAGTTACATGCTTTGTTGGCATGTATGTAGGTGATACGACTATAATCGTCATTGAACGAAATGAGGCCCTTGTCGATTCCTTTTTTAATGATATCTTCCATTCTCGTGCAATTATTTATCGTTTTCTTTCTCTTTTCTAATTTCATCCAACACTTTCCCGTTGTACGAGAAGTATTTGGCACCTTGATAGGCCCCTGATGTATTGCGATGCTTTTCGGGCATAAAAGTACCGACGAAAGGTGAGAGCTTATAAATGCGACCTTCATACTCGATAGAGTCGTCGGAAGCTACTTTTACGACAAGTCCCGTAGGATCGAAAGTGACTTGTTCGCCAATTTTGATACCGCACATGGAGAACTTGAACCTTGGGCGTTTTACCTCACGCTTTACAGGCTCGTTGTGTTCGTTTTCTTCTATTGGCTTGTTGTCTTCGTAGAGTGTTACTTCGGCATCGTCTATTGTGCTGGCAATATCGCGGAAGATGTCGAGTGCCATCTGCGGGGCCACATTGAAAAACTCGCGGTTCTGTCGTATGCGCAAGTCTGTAAGTCGGTCGATGGTTTTGTGCACCAACTTCTCTACCTCGTTGAACTTTACCGTTTTTATTGTGGCAAATATCTCGAACGGCAGCGGTACAGCCGTGTTGTCCAGCTCCTTACTCCGCACATCCACAGGACGGCTGCTCTTGCCAATCTTCACCCAATCCTCACGAAAGCTGGGATTGGTCAGTATGTAAACGTAGCCATGTTCTTTTGTTGCCATATTTACTATGCATTTGTATTTACCAAAGTTATTATTTCAAAACATGGGCTTATTTCTCTCTCAATTCTCCAAGAAGATACATGTCAACAAGAGAGTTTCGAAAACAGGCGTGCATATTATTGTATCCCAAATACTTTGCACATCAATTCTTTGCGTTGGCCCTCATTTGTATTGATAATCTCTAAATTGTGTTCAACAATGTATTTGATGAGTTGCCACTCATCTTCACGGAGCGGATGATAGATCTCTCTCGGGAAATACATTAAATCTTCAAACTCATCTACATGGGCAAGTACATAGTCTGTTTCTTCTGTAATGGTTTGTAACATTCGCATCAGCTCATCAACAGAACGTCCATTGGCCAGATGGGCGAAAAGAAGGAAAGTGGCAGCTTTTTTCTTTGCATCAAATACTTTTGGAATATAATGCTGAATGACAAAGGAGAAAGATGAGTTTCCACCAATAGAATTATGACCATCCAGTTCCTTTTGGCACAGCATGGCTGCCGCGTAGAGTACATGGTTTTTGTAACCCAAATCATATTCGAGCTCGTCTTTTCGCTCTTTAGCCTCCACAGGATTGAACGTCTCAATATAATCGAGATACTGGCGATAAACTTTCTCTCCAGCATTTGTAATTCCTATCATTGTATCCAGCAGTCGGTCTGCCACACGGTCGAGTGTGTCTAAGTTCTGCTCGCCTTGATTCATCAACTCTTGGAGCAGCATCGAGTTTTGTTCGGAACTTGCAAGCTCCATTTGTATAAGTTTGTTGATGTTATTTTCTAACTTGACCATTTATCACATTATTTACGACTGCAAATATACGAAGAATAATTGGAGATAAATATAGTTCGCGCGCGTAAGTGCATTTGGTGGGTTACAGTCCTTCGGTCCATAAGGTTTTGAAGAATTCCAGAACATATAGACATTCTATCCCGTCGGTTGTGCGGCTGAATTTGTCGAGGGATACAATGATTCTTCTGCTCTCATGGGTGTTCTTCGGCAAACGCTTTCAGGCCTTTCAGATGTTTTGAATGCTTTGCAGCAGATATGACTTGTCTTTTATTTATTCGAAATTCATTTAAAATATTGTATGCCATCCAAGATTTTCAATCAAAATCGAGTGTAATGATACGCCCCATTTCTTGAATGGCAAAATATAAATGAATGTTGAAATGCGTTAATGTGGGAATGTAAAAGATGCCGAGATGACGGTTGGGACAGGCTTGGTCGGGGGAAGGATTATCTCACGGCATAAAGCGGGATGTTGGTCAGTTGCCCCTGTTCTTTGTAGGGTAACATCGAGTAGCGGATGGCGCGAAGGTCGGGCGTCTCAGACAGTAGATGGGAGAGGGAATTGGCGCGGACGGTGCCTCCGGCTTTGACTTCAATAGGAAGTGGCTTGCTGTCGTGCTGGATGATGAAGTCTATTTCCAAACGTGAGTCTTCGGAGGTATGGTAGTAAATGGGTCCGTCTTCATGACTGACCATTTGCTGCAAGACATATTGCTCTGTCATGCCTCCTTTGTATTCAACAAACGCATTGTCGGTGATTAATATTTGCGATGCTTCCACGTCGGCCAGGGCGCCCAAAAGCCCGATGTCGAGAGTGAAGAGTTTGAAGGCCGACAGGTCTTCATAAACGCTTAGCGGCAGCGCCAATTTCTTACATCGCGATACTTTGTACAGCAATCCCGCGTCGGCAAGCCATCGGATGGCGAGTTCATAATCGTTTGCGCGCGCGCCTTTCCGCATGGCTCCGTAGATGAATTTCTTGTTTTCCTTGAACAGTTGGGACGGCATGGAGTGCCACACTATTTCAATGCGTGGAACCTGCTCCTTGGGGGCATGTTTGGAGAAATCGCGTGCATAACCGGCAAGTATGCTTTTTTGTATCTTGCGGACTTCTTTCAATGCACCAGTCTCCACATATTCTTTTACCGCCTCAGGCATACCTCCGACATAGTAGTATTGCCGGAGCAGATTGGTGAATTTCTCATGTAGAGAGTTCATGATGTTGAAATCCCGTGTAATCAACAGCTTGTACATCTCATTCTCTCCTTTGGCCAACAAAAATTCCTCGAAGTTCATCGGATAAAGGTTTATCTCGTCCACTTTTCCTACAGGGAATGAAACGTCTGAATGCATAGAAATGCCGAGTAATGAGCCCGCTACGGCAATATGGTATTCGGGGATATTCTCGTGGAAGTATTTCAAGGATTCTATCGCTTCGGGGATATCTTGAACCTCGTCGAGGATTATTAGGGTGTCGCCAGGCGTGATATCTACACCCGAAAGCGCACGAAGGCTCATCAGGATACGCTCTGTATCGAAGTCCTGTGTGAAAATCCTACGGGCCAGCTCGTTCTTCCTGCAATAAATGTAGGCTTCTTTTGCATATTCCCTATGTGCAAACTCACGTATAATCCATGTTTTCCCAACCTGACGGACACCATTTAAAATAAGTGGCTTTCGTTTTGGATTATTCTTCCAATTTATAAGTTGCTTTAAGATAGTTCTTTCCATTGTTTTTGGTACATTTTCTGCGGATAAGTTTGATGCAAATATACATTTTTTTTGCAGATGTTTATGTGGTGAGTGAACATTTTTTTGCAGATGTTTATGTGTTTGGTGTACATTTTTTTGCAGGAAACAAGTGGCCCGCAGGTGTGTGTGGGGGACGCCAGTTGTGTATTAGTGTGGTATTGGAGTTCCACAGATGGCATGTAGAAAGTGCGAAGAAAGGATGTATAAGGGAGCTGCTTTCCGGTACTTATTGTGTTGGGGAACAGGTGGTTATATATAATAATACAATTGTATTGATTTTCTGTGTGTTACGGAGATTTCGCCGAAGGATCACCGAAGGGTCGCCGAGAGGGCGTTGAGGAGTTGAGAATTATGAGTTAAGAACTAAAAGTTAAAAGCGAAAAAAAGGGGCATGAAAGGTGAGAGAGGCGATTAAATGTCTTCAACAACGGACTTCACTTCGTCGATGATTTGTTGGCAGCGCTCGCGGGATATCCTGGTGTTCGTGCCGACGGTGATCATATCCTCGTCGGTGGGGAGGCCTTTGAAGTTGACGGTGGTGGCGTGCTCGCCGAGGGTTTGGTCGTTGGTGAGGTCGTAGGCGGGGGCCAGCTCCCAGCGGCCGTCGCGGCAGAGGAAGCTGAAATTGCGGGCGTGGTCGTCGAAGTTGCGGGCATAGTGGTTGAATACCATGCGGCGGAACTGCTGCTCGACGGCCTCGGGCGACTGGGTGAGGAAGCCGGTGAGTTGCAGCAGGCTGTGGTAGTCCATCTTGGGCGGCGTAAGAGGCTCGTTGAGCAAGCCGCTGGCGGTGGCCATGTGGAGGCGGTTGCCCTCGTCGTCAAGGTCGAAACGCCGTGTGGCGAAATATTTGCCCTCCATCAACCGGAACTCCGGCACGACGATTCCGGCCCGTTGCGCCAGTTCGTTGTAGTGATATTCCTGCTGGCCGATATCCATGGGGTCGAAGGTGTGGCGGAACTTGACGAGCCAGTGGCCGCTCTCGTCGCTGTAGAGGCACTTGGGACGCACGCCGCCGGAGTTGCCGCTGCCGGCCAACAGGAGGTCCGACCCTTCGTCGGTGCGCTCGGATAGCACCTCGAGGGCAAGGGCCTGCATCTCGTCGAGTGTGAGGGTCGATATTTGTTCGCCAATCTTACTTTCGGGTACATAGCACAAGGCTCCCATGCCGGAGTTGCCCACGATGCTCAGCCGCTGCACGGGCGAGAGGCTGCCATAGTCGATCCCTTCGCGACGCAAAACTTTGCGGAGCAGATGCTCGCCGTAGCCTCCGGGGAGGCTGTCCTCGAAGATGCCGAAGTTGCCATTGAAAGGCTGCCATTTGGCAGAGAAGAGACCCGCCTTGAGCGGCAGCTGCAAGGGCGAGATGGAGAAGCCCTCACGCAGCCAGGCGCGGTCGTATTCGAACTGGCAGCAGGAGTGGCTACCCATCGACAGGGTGCCCACCTTGCGGCCGTGATACATCACGCTGACGCTTAAAACATTCTTTATCATACGCCTCGTTTGCGGTTTTTGTTCTTGTTGATCTCCAGCAGTTCTTCCATGGTGTCGTATTTCGGCTCGGCAAGGAGTTGCATCAGTTCCTCGGAATAACCCAAGGCCTTTGCCAGTTTGACATACGACTCGAGCGAGATGGAATGTTTCAACTCGAAACGCTGTATGGACGATGCGGGCACGCCGCTCATCGCCGCAAGGCTCTTGGTGGAGATTTTCCTCTCCAGCCGACGGGCCTTCAGGTTCTCCGCCAGCCGCTGCATTGTGATTTGCAACGGATAGGGGTCGAATGTGTATTTGTTATACATATTATATTATGCGTATTTCTTTGTTTACGTTTTTAATGCATCAAATATTATGTATTATTTACTTTGCAAAGGTACGAAGATTTTTTTTAATTGACAAAATATAAATGAATGTTGAAATGCGTTAATGTGGGAATGTGAAAGATGCCGAGATGACGGCTGGGACTGGCTTGGGCGGGGGATTTTCATTGTTTTTAGTACATTTTTTTGCAGGTAAATCTGATGGTAGTATACATTTTTTTGCAGGTGTTTATGCGGTGAGTGTACATTTTTTTGCAGAAAGCAAGTGGCCCGCAGGGATGCTGCAGGCCACTTGTTTTTATTGTTGGCAGGGATGCCGGCGTTCCATGTTGTTTCTGCATGGCCTATAACTTCGGCTTATGCCTTAGGTCTCCTATGCCTCAGCAGATGGATTAGGAGGGCGACTAGGAGGAGTGCCGCGCTGATGATTGCGAAGAGGTCTCCAAAGGGCCAATGGAACAGTCGGAAGGCGGCGTTGGCGACAAGGAACAGGCAGGCTACCTCGGCAAGGCGGATTACTGGGCGTTCGTCGGGGACGATGCGGGACAGGTGCTTCCCTGTGAACAAGACGAAGAACACTCCCGACAGTACGGCTGCGAAGTAGATGAGGTTGGCGAAGGGCCAATGCATCAGCTTGAAGACGAGGCCGACAAGGCTCAGCACGACCAGGACAAGGCTCGCCCAGTAGGCTTTGCCACGACGAAGGGACGGCGCTTCGGCTGTTTCGCTGCCGTTCAACCGCGCGGTCAGCGTTACGAGCTCGCCGCTCATCTTGGCCAGCCGGCCGATATGACTCAGTATCAGGACGACGGATATAGTGAGGACGGCCGCCACTATGACGAACGAGGGTCGCAGAAGGTCAACCTCTTGTTTGGCTCCCAGCTCGGTCACGAACCACATCATCCACAGGCTGAGGGCGAGCACCGCGGTGCTCCACACCAGCGAGAACCGCGTCTGCGTACGCTTCATCTTTCGGATGAGTGTCTGGACGTCGGCGTCAGACGTGTTGATTCGCTGCACTTTGCGACTGGCGAGCAGCTCGAACAGGCCTAAGAGCAGGAACAGCAGCACCGAAAGGACCGTGAAGGGGACTCGAAGGTCGAAGCTGTACCAGTTCCAAACCACGGCGGCGGCGAGCAGCCCGTAGGTGAGCGCTATCTCCACGTTGCGACGCTTGAAGTCGGATATTCGCGTATGCAGCATTTCGTGCATCAGGTTGTCGTTGACGATTTCCTGCCGGTTGAACTTCTCTTGGAGCGTCTTGTATTGTGCTTGCAGCGACGACAGCTCCATCTCCTGGTTTTGTCTGTTTTCTTCCATGATGATAAGGATTATTGGGTGATGGATTTCGATTTCTGGATTAGTTTCTCCTTGATGCGGTGCAGCTTGACGCCCACGTTGGCCACGCTGATGCCCATGATGGCGGCAATCTCGTCGTAGCCGATACCTTCGAGCCACAGCATCACAAGAGCGCGGTCCATCACGTCGAGCTGCTGGATGAGCGTGTGGAGCTGACGCATCTGTTCGAGCGAGGTGTCCTGCGGGTCGTAGGGGTCGATGTCGGTGCTGAGCGGTACCGTCTGCGGGCGGCGTTTCGCATGTTTGTCGCAGTTGATGGCGGTGTTGAGCGCGATGCGGTACACCCATGTGTTCATGCTGCTGCGGCTCTCGAACTGGTCGAACCCCAGCCACAGCCGGACAAGTATCTCCTGAAACAGGTCGTTGACCTCGTCGTTGTCGCGCGAGAATATATAACATACGGAGTAGATTGTCCGCTTGTACTGACTCACCAGTTCCTCGAATTGTTTTTCTTTCGTGCTTTTCATCTGACCGTTTTTGATTTTCTACTCCATTGGACAACGCTTTCCCGAAATCCTTACATCATTTGTGAAAAAAAAGTGGCATCTGTATTGAAGCAGGTGCCACTCTTTTTTGAATGCAATCATGCGAAACGGTTATTTCTGCATGGCCTTCAGGCGCTCGGTCAGCATGGGGACGATCTTGTGGAGGTCGCCTACGATGCCGAGGTCGGCCACGCTGAAGATGGGGGCGAACTTGTCCTTGTTGATGGCGATGATGTATTCGCTCTCCTCCATGCCAGCGAGGTGCTGGATGGCGCCGCTGATGCCGCAAGCCATGTAGAGGGCCGGGCGGACGGTCTTACCTGTCTGTCCCACCTGGCGGTCGGCGGGCATGACGCCTGCGTCAACCATTGCGCGGCTGCTCGACACTTCGCCGCCGAGTTCCTTGGCGAGGGCTTCGAGCTTGGTGAAGCCTTCCTTGCTTCCCACTCCGCGTCCGCCGGAGACGAGTATCTTGGCGGCTGAGATGTCGGTGACGGTCTTCTTCTCTTTGACGGTCTTGACAATCTTCACGCGGCTTATCTTCTTCTCGTCGAAGGTGACCTTGTAGTCAACCACTTCGCCTTTGCGCGAGGGGGCGGCGGGAAGTTTCTGCATGACGCCGGGACGCACGGTGGACATCTGCGGGCGGTTGTTCTTGCAGAGGATGGTGGCCATGAGGTTGCCGCCGAAAGCGGGACGGGTCATACGGAACTCGTGGGCTTCGTCGTCGCTGATTTCGAGCTTGGTGGCGTCGGCGGTGAGGCCTGTGATGTTGCGTGCGGAGACGCGCGGGCCGAGGTCGCGGCCGATGGTGGTGGCACCGATGAGCATGATGCTGGGCTTCTGCTCTTTGATGATCTGGGTTATCGCCTCGGTGTAGGGCTCGGTGAGGTAGGTCTCGAGCAGGTCGTGGTCAACAACCAACACCTTGTCGGCTCCCGCGGCTATGAGCTCCTGGGCTTTGTCCTTGATGTTTTTGCCAAGCAGCATGGCGACCACCTTCTCGTTGTTGGCGTCGGCCAGCTCGCGTGCTTTGCCAAGCAGCTCAAGTGCCACATTCTGTATCTTGCCGTCGCGTTGCTCGGCAAATACGTAAACGTCTTTATAATCTGATAAATTCATAATCTTGATTGTGTTATTGTGTTATTGTGTTATTGCGTTAGTGCTATGCAGTCAAACCATGCTCGCCACTTACACATTCACGCATTCACGCATTTACGCATTAAATAATGTGTTTTTCTTTGAGTTTGTTGACAATCAGTTCGACAGCCTCTTCGGGGGTTACCTCGAAGGTTTCGCCGGCGGGTTTCAGCTGCTTCGGGAATGCCTTGAACACGCTGGTGGGCGAGCCTGCCTTGCCGATGCGGTCCTCGGGCACGTTGATGCGGTCGGCGCCCCATACCTCGACTTCCTTGTCCCAAGCGGTCACGATGCCGCTGACGCTCATGTAGCGCGGCTTGACGGCGCTGGCCAGGGCGGTGACGACGCAGGGTGCCTGCATCTCGAGAATCTGGTAGCCGTCTTCGAGCTGCTTGCGGATGGTGAAGGTCTTGGTGGCTTCGTCATATTTCAGGTCTTCCATGTAGCTGACCTGCGGCAGGTCGAGGTGCTCGGCGATCTGCGGTCCCACCTGTGCGGTGTCGCCGTCGATGGCCTGACGACCGGTGATGACGAGGTCGAAATCCATGGTGCGCAGGGCGCCTGCGATGGCGCTCGAGGTGGCCAGGGTGTCGGCTCCGCCGAGCTTGCGGTCGGTGAGCAGGATGGCGCGGTCAACGCCCATAGCCAAAGCTTCGCGAAGGATGGCTTCGGCCTGGGGAAGTCCCATGGTTATCACGGTGACGTGGGCACCGTATTGGTCTTTCAGTTGAAGGGCGAACTCAAGACCGCCCTTGTCGTCGGGGTTCATGATGCTGGGTACCCCTTCGCGTATAAGCGTACCGGTCACGGGGTTGATCTTCACCTCGGTGGTGTCCGGCACTTGTTTTATGCAAACTACTATGTTCATTGTTCTTATTGCTTGATTGTGTCGGGCTAGTCAGACGGGGCGGACTAGTCGGACGGGTCTGACATTATTTGAAAAGTTTTCCGGCGATAACCATGCGCTGCACTTCGCTGGTGCCCTCGTAGATTTCGGTAATCTTGGCGTCGCGCATCATGCGCTCGACGGGGTACTCGCGGGTGTAGCCGTAGCCACCGTGGAACTGCACGGCCTTCGTGGTCACTTCCATAGCCGTCTCGGCTGCGAACAGCTTGGCCATAGCGGCCTCGGCGCTGTAAGGCAGGCCGTGGTCTTTGTTGTAGTGAGCCTTGCGGCAGAGCAGGCGGGCGGCCTGAACCTTTGTCTCGAGGTCGGCCATCTGGAACTGGGTGTTCTGGAACTGGCTGATGCTCTTGCCGAACTGTTTGCGCTCCTTGGTGTATTTCACCGTCTCGTCCATGGCGCCCTGTGCGATGCCGAGTGCCTGGCAGGCGATACCGATACGTCCGCCGTCGAGGGTTTTCATGGCCAGGTTGAATCCCTTGCCGAGCTGACCAATCTGACGGTCCTTGGGTATGCGGCAGTCTTCGAATATAAGCTCGGTGGTGGCGCTTCCGCGGATACCCATCTTCTTCTCCTTCTTGCCGATGCTGAAGCCCGGGTCGGTCTTCTCGACGATGAAGGCGCTGATGCCCTTGGTGCCGAGGCTCTTGTCGGTCATGGCGATGATGATGAACACGTTGGCGTACGAGCCGTTGGTGATGAAAATCTTGCTTCCGTTGAGCACCCAGTAGTCACCGTCCTCGACGGCGATGGTCTGCTGTCCGGCTGCGTCGGTACCGGCGTTGGGCTCGGTCAAACCGAAGGCGCCAATCCATTCGCCGCTGGCGAGTTTGGGCAGGTACTTCATCTTCTGCTCCTCGGTGCCGCTTTCGAGTATCGGGGCGGCGCAGAGGCTGGTGTGGGCCGAAAGTATGACGCCCGTGGTGGCGCACACGCGGCTCAGCTCCTCGACGGCCATGCCGTACATGATGTTGGTGCCGCCGGCTCCGCCGTACTGCGTCGGGATGGGAATACCCATTAGGCCGATCTTGGCCATCTTCTCAACCGTCTCCATCGGGAAACGCTCCTCCTCGTCAACTTCCGCTGCGAGGGGCTTCACCTCTTTCTCCGCAAACTCGCGAATCATCTGCAGGAAGAGCTCTTCTTGTTTTGTGAAACTGAAATCCATATTCTGATGTTATTTATTGTCTTTGTTTTACTTTGTTACACCAAATACTCTGTCCATCTTGTTAGATATGTATATGTGGTTGACGGCGATGGTCTCTATCTCAACCAGCGCACCCATCGGCAGCCCCTTTACAGCGAAAGCGGCGCGAGCAGGGCAGTCCTTGCTGTAGTACTTGGCATAGACCTCGTTCATGGGTTTGAAATACTCCATGTCGGCCAGAAGGCAGGTGCTCTTCACCACATCGTCGAAGGTGAATCCGGCCTCGTCGAGGATGGCCTTGATGTTCTTGAAAACCTGCTCTGTCTGCTCGGTGATGCCGCCTTCGACGATTTTGCCCGTTGCGGGGTCGATAGGCACCTGGCCCGAGATGTAGAGTGTGTTGCCCATCCGAATGGCTTGGCTGTAAGGTCCGATGGCTGCGGGAGCCTTGGGTGTGTTGATGACTTGTTTAGTGTTCTTCATGTGTGTATTGTTATTTTAATTTGTTTTTCAGTTCGACTTGAAACTAGAAACTTGAAACAAGAAACTCAAAGTTTCGAATTTGCAAAGATAAGAAAAAAAAGTGTTTTTATTACGGTTACCGATAAAAAATGTATCTTTGCAACTATGATTGAAAAAAAATCATCGACTATCATAGGTCTTATGTCGGGCACTTCGCTCGACGGGGTGGACTTGGCTTGCTGCCGTTTTTCGGGCGACGACAAACTCGAGTGGTCGCTGCTGGCGGCGGAGACAATCCCTTATCCTGACGAGTGGGTCGGACGGCTCTCGACGCTCGAAAAGGCTTCCGCCTACGACTACGCCCTCGCCGACGTGCAACTGGGTCATCATTTCGGACGATTGGTGCGCGAATTTGTTGAAAAACATGACTTGCAGGCCGATTGCGTCGCCTCGCACGGCCACACCATATTCCACCAGCCGCACCTCGGCCTCACCACACAGATAGGCGACGGCGACGCCATCGCGGCCGAATGTGGCCTGCCGGTGGTGTTCAACTTCCGCCGCATGGATGTGGCACTCGGCGGGCAGGGCGCTCCGCTGGTGCCCATAGGCGATCAGACGCTCTTCGTCGACTACGACGCCTGCCTCAACCTCGGCGGCATAGCGAATATTTCTTTTGAGCAGTCGGCAGTCAGCAGTCAGCAGTCAGATGAAAGACTCGCCTTCGACATCTGCCCATGTAATATGGCGCTTAATCTGCTGGCTCGCAAACTCAACATGCTGTACGATAAGGACGGCAACATGGCGTCGTCGGGCAAGGTTGCGGAAACGTTGTTGAGCCGGATGAACACGTTAGGCTACTATTCCCAGCCGGCTCCCAAGTCGCTCGGAAAGGAGTGGTTTGTGTCGCAGTTCCAGCCGCTTCTCGAAGAGGGTGAACACAGCGTCCAGGACCTGCTGCGCACATCGGTTGAGCATATCGCCAGCCAGATAGCCACTGTGCTCAACACCAATGACATAAAGTCGTTGTTGGTAACCGGTGGTGGCGCGAAGAACAAGTTTTTGATAAATCGTTTTCGTGAGCTGTCGCCCAGTTGCGATATAACCGTGCCCGACAATGACATCATCGACTACAAGGAAGCCATAATCTTCGCCCTTTTGGGGTATCTCCGTCTGCAGGCGAAGCCCAACTGCCTAAGCTCGGTAACCGGCGCTTCCAGAGACAATATCGGCGGCGATATTGCAGGATTGTAGATTGTTTGGCTTTTGTCTAATATTCAAACTAATTGTGTACCTTTGCAGGTGTTTATCTTTTGACGATTTTGAGGAAACTTGTTGCTTTATACGTTGTTTTGTTGATGCTGATGCCAGTTGTGTTTTCGCAGGTGGACAGTAGTGGTGTAAGTCTGCAAAATGCAGAAGTTCCCCGTTCGGACAGTATGCAAACTTCTCAACAGGTGTCAGATGCCCGTAATATAGGACATGATGAATTCGGATTCCGTCTTGGCGCGGGGCCGGATAGGTCTGGCGAAATAGCGGTGACATGGCACAAGGCTTTGGGACGTTATAGATTGGAGACTAACTTGGGGTGGGCGCAATGCGATGAATGGGCATACTTAAACCTTTCAGCAGTGTTCCATTTTAAATGGAATATAACAAAGGGACTTAACTGGTACGTGGGGCCAGGTGTTAATCTTGGATGGTATTTCGGTGACTATCATTTTGGGCTTGGAGCGGGTGCACAGATTGGTATTGAATACAACTTCCCGTTCCCGTTGCAGTTTTCGCTCGACATATTTCCCCGCTACAACATCATAGGTGCCAAGGATGCCTTAGGACTTGGCGGTAGCGGTGGATTAAGCGTCAGATATAGATTTTGAGAGAGAATGTTTGTCTATAAGACGACTAAAAATAGAGAACACAAACGTTAAGAGTTATGAAAATACACATCGTACAGCACAATATTGCGACTAATAATCCTGAAGAGAACCTGAAGTGGATACTTGAAGAGCTGGAGCGTCCAGAGGCAAAGTCGGCGTTGCTGACCGTCTTCCCCGCCTGCACGCTGTGTGGCTATCCGCTTTTCGGCTCTGTAAGTTATACCGACATCCAGAAACGGGCGCAAGCCGTACTGCAGGAGCTTATAGCTCAGTCGGAACACCGTGCTTTCCTGATAGGCATGCCTTTGCAGCTGCAGGATCGTGGACTTTGCAACGCCATCGTATTCGTCCAGAACAACGCCATACGCGCCATTGTGTCAAAGAAATACCTCTCACCCGACGAGCAGAAATATTTCGTTCGCGGCGAAGGTGTGCAGCTCATACAGTTTCAGGAACAGCGCATAGCGATAGGTTTCTACGAGGATTTGAAAGAGTTGAGCAAACATAATATCGAGCAACCCGACATCGTGGTGTGCTGCGGATGCAACGTGTTCGACTACAACCGTCCCTATCGCACCCGCTACCGTATGCGCAAGATTGTGGAGAACCTCAATTCGTCGCTGGTGTATGTCAACCGCATAGGCGGCGAAGGCAGCTACCTCTTTGCCGGCGGGTCGCTCGCTTTGAACGCCGCAGGCGGACTTCTGACACAGTTCCCCTATTTCGAGGAGTGGTCGAAGAGCGTCGATATGCAGCTGCTCGAAGAATGTGAGGACGAGAAACCCGAAGCGGTCGATTTGGTTCACAAAGCCCTCATAATGGGCATACGGGAATATTTTGAGAAGAACGGTCAGAAGCGTGCCGTACTGGGACTTTCCGGCGGCATCGACTCCGCTTTGGTGTGTGCGCTGGCTGCCGAAGCGATAGGCCCCGAGAATGTTCACGGATTGCTGATGCCCTCGCAGTATTCCACCGACCACTCGGTGAAGGATGCCGAGGATTTGGCCAACAACCTGGGTGTCGCTTACGACATCGTGCCAATCAAACCCATGTACGACGCCTTCAAGCAGGCGTTGAATCCCGTCTTTGGCGACCGAGCCGAGGATGTGACCGAAGAGAACCTGCAGGCACGCATACGCGGAACACTCGTGATGTCGTACGCCAACAAGTTCGGTACCCTTGCGCTCAACACCACCAACAAGAGCGAGGCGGCGATGGGTTACGGCACCCTCTATGGCGACAGCTGCGGCTCGCTCGGTGTCATCGCCGACCTCTACAAGACCGAAGTTTACGAACTCTCGAACTACATAAACCGCGAGCGTGAGATAATCCCGCAACACACCATCGACAAAGCGCCGTCGGCCGAGCTGCGCCCCAACCAGAAGGACACCGACTCGCTGCCCGACTACGAGGTGCTTGACGCCATTCTGAACCTGCATATCGAAGAGCAGATGTGTCAGGAGGAGATAATCGCCGAAGGCTATGACGAGGAGGTAGTGAAGGAGGTGCTCCGCAAGGTGCGTATCAACGAGTGGAAACGTCTTCAGTTCGCGCCCATCCTCAAGGTCTCTCCCATGAGCTTCGGTCTCGACCGCAGGGTGCCCATCAGCTGACGCCTAAAGAATGTCTTATCAGACAAATCCTCAATTAGAGCTTGCGGAGAGTTATCTGCGCAATACCGGGGTGTCCATCTTCCTCACGGGGAAGGCGGGAACCGGCAAGACCACATTCCTGCGCCACGTGCTGCCGACTCTCAACAAACGATATGTGGTGGTTGCCCCTACTGGTGTGGCTGCCATCAACGCTGGTGGAGTTACCATCCATTCGTTCTTCCAGCTTCCGCCTTGTCCCTATCTGCCCGATGTACCCGAGCTGATAACCGAGTACCAGCTGCCCGAAGGCAAGAAGCAGATGCGCAAATCGCGTATCGACATCATACGAACCCTCGACGTGCTGGTCATCGACGAGATCTCGATGGTGCGGGCCGACCTGCTCGACTCAATCGACAATACTTTGCGCCGCTACCGTCGCAACAGTCGTCCCTTTGGAGGTGTCCAGCTGTTGCTGATAGGCGACATACATCAGCTTCCGCCTGTGGTCACCGCCGACGAGGAGCCTTACCTGAAACGGGTTTACAACTCACCGTTTTTCTTCGACAGCAAGGCGTTCAAAAAGCTCTCCTACATCACCGTTGAGTTGCGCACCATCTACCGCCAGCAGGACGAACGTTTCCTCTCTCTGCTCAACCAGATGCGCGATAACAGATACGACAACGATACGTTGCAGCTGCTCAACAGCCGCTTCGTTCCTGATATAGAAAACTATTTCAAGGTTCAGAAGTCCATGCCTATCCGTCTGACCACCCACAACGCGCAAGCCGACCAGGTGAACCGACGCAACCTCGAGAAACTCGACTCTCGAGAGCGACAGTTTGACGCTACTGTGACTGGCACCTTTCCCGAAGGATCCTATCCAGCGGAGAAAACGCTCAAGCTGAAAGTAGGCGCCCAGGTGATGTTCGTGAAGAACGACCCCAGCGGTTACGGACGATATTATAACGGAAAAATCGGCGTGGTGAGCTCGTTCGACGATGAGGAGAACAAGGTGGTGGTCGAAAGTGAAGGCGAGACAATCGAAGTAGAGCCGGTGGAATGGGAGAACGTGAAGTATGACATCGATCCAGCCGACAAGTCCATCCGCCAGACAGTCGATGGCACATTCACCCAGTACCCGCTTCGGTTGGCGTGGGCGGTGACAATACACAAAGCACAGGGGCTCACCTTCGACAACGTGATAGTCGATGCAGCCGACGCTTTCGCCTACGGACAGGTCTATGTAGCGTTAAGCCGTTGTCGTTCGCTCGAGGGGTTGGTTTTGAGCAGTCGCATCACCTCCTCCTGTTCGTTCGACAACCGCGACGTGGAGGCGTTCAACAACGCGCAGCCTTCCGAGCAGGAGACTCGCAGCCGCTATGAGAGCAACGCGTTCAACTATTACGTTGATATGTTTTTCGACCTGCTCTCGGTCAAGCAACTCTACGACACAGCGCTCCGTATCGACCAGTTCAACCGCGCCTATCTCACCAATATCGCACCCAAAGCGGTGACACGGTGGAACGAACAGATGCCGCTTCTAGCCGCTCTGAACGATGTCTATGACAAGTTCCGCAACCAGATAGCGCGTATGACAGCTGATGCGACCTCTTCCGAAGAGGCGAAAGGTATGATAGCTGAGCGGATAAGCAAAGCTGCCGCCTATTTCTACGCCCAGCTAGCCGACGCCCAGAAGTCGATGGAACCGCTCTTGGAGGTTGAAATCGACAACAAAGAGCATGCGGCGAAATTCAAAGATATGGCCGAGACATTCTCGTCGATTATCGGTCTCAAGTGCGCCTGCCTCAAGCGGGTTGTGGAGAAAGGCTATTCGGTGGAAGTTTATCAGAAAGCCAAGTGCGACTATCTGCTGAAAGACGAGAAACCGGAAACTAAAACGAAAACCAAAACCAAGACGAAAGCCAAAACCGACGAGAGTGCAAACCTCTACGACTTGGAGTATCCCGAGATACTTCCGCGCCTCATCGCATGGCGTCGTGAGAAATACGAGGAAGCCGACGTGCGGGCTTTTCAGATATTGACTCAGAAGGCGCTGATCGGCATAGCCAAAACGCTGCCTCGCTCGATGGGAGAGCTCTCGAAGGTCAACGGAATAGGAAAAATAAAACTCCGCGCTTATGGCGAGGAGTTGTTGGAATTGGTCGAGCAGTTCTGCCGAGAAAAAGGAATATAGGTGCGAGCTTCTTGAGTCAAATCCACTGCTAATCTTTTTCGTAATACTCAAAAGCATCGATGATGTCTAGATAGACACCGTCAAAATGTGCTTTCATTATTTTGTTCAAATAGCTGTCTTCGGAACCGCAAATTATATCCTGCCAATCAGAATACCAGTAGCGTACTTTATAATTTCCTTTCCATGATGGATTTTCTTTGTCCAACCAGTCTGGTGCATGGTGAGACCAAGAAGACTGCCAGTAGTAACGGTAATCTTCCGCTTCCCCAATCGACATATAGCATATCAACAAACGTCTGCCTCCATTAGCCTTGCGCTGCATTCTTTCCACTTCCGCCGCAGTAAAAGCATTGTCATTGAAGAATAAATCCATGATGATAAGGTCATAATTGGTGGCGCAAACCGACTCTATGAACTCTGATTTGCTGGAGAACTGTTCTGGATTTATGAGATATAGGAAGTTTTGTGCTCCTTTCAAACTGGTTATGTCGTTCGCATTCTCGTGAGGTGGGGCATCGGTGGGAATGACATCCAAATCCCGACTTGGCGCAGCAAATGACAAGAATTCCTCGTTGTCACAACGGTTATGGGCATCTGAAACATACCCCGGTTTGGTGCAATAGTCGGTCACTAGCACGCATTTGCCAGCTCCACGCAATTGACGGAGGTAAGCCAACAATTCGTTTGTCGAAGATGTTGGGGATGGATGGTCGTCATAGTCATAACCATAATAAAGATCCTCCTGTCCTTGCCCGTCGATGGCAGCCAGATAGGAGTCGGACAGCCCTGCATCTGCGTCGTCTCCTAATGAAATCAACTGGACTCCGTTTTGCGGAATCACGATAAAGTCCGAATCCAGAACGTGCGCCTTGTCGCTGATGCGAACCACAAAATCACGCATCTGTTGTCGGAAATCCACATCCCCGAAATCATTGTTTTTCTTGCAGCCAGTCGCCATCATCGCGAAAATGGCCACTAAACATACTATATTTGTCTTGTGTGACGGTTGAAAAGACATCACCTTGCGGCTTCACTCATAGCTTAAACGCCGACTCGTCAACTGCCGTATTCACCTTGATGTCGGTCATCTTGTACAGGTTGCTCACACCGCTGAAGTCCACCGTCTCCATCTCGGTCATCACACAGTCGTTTTGACGATACACCAGACGTATCGACGAGAATCCCTTGGCGGCTTTCTTGCGTGCGGTCATCTCCACGGTGTAAGTGCCGCCACTCTCCTTCACCGTATAGTTGGCATTGTTCGAGGTGGCTATCTCTTTCACTCGTCCGGCCATCGCGTCTATAAGGAAGTCGGCGAGTTTCTGCATCGAAGGGCTTTTGGGCAGGTTGAACTTCTGGTTCTTGCCTTTGGCTATGAGAAGCATGTTCTGTCCATTGATAACGGTGCGGTTGCCCGCAGGAGTGGTGTAGTTGATGGCAAACTGGGTCTTGTCGGTATAGTAGAGCGTGCCAGCCATATCTATCTTGGCCTTTGCTGCGGTTGTGCGCACCTGGGTGAGGCTGCCCGTTATGGAGGTGTGTTTCTTGCCTACCGATTCAATCTTGTCGAGCGCCTTGTCGCCTTGAGCGAAGGAATTAGAGATGGTTGCGAATTGAAATGTGAGAACTGCCAGCAGCAGTACGAGTGTCTTTTTCATGTTGGATTTTTCGTGTTAACCTTTATTTTAGTGTCGTTTGGTGTCGTTTTCTTTCTTGCGGAGTATTTTTTTTCTGAACAGATTCACCTTCATCAGCTGACGGAACAGGAACGGCTGCAGACAGTATGATATCGATATCGTCGAAACCATACCTATCAGCGCACAGAGTCCGACCGAGTGCAGCGTCGGATGGACAGCCAGCAGCAGCGAACTCAGCACCACCACCAGTATGAATGCCGAGAAGGTGATGGCGGTCTTGTGGTAGGAAAGCAGCGTGGTGTCGTTGCCGCGCTCCGACGAGATGAGTCCGTTGGAGATGAATATCGAGTAATCAACGCCCACTCCGAATATGAAACTCGAGAGCACGATGTTTATCAAGTTGAAGTCGATATGGAAAATCGACATGATGCCCTGCACTATATACCAGCTGAGGAACATCGGCAGGAAGGCCAGCAGAGCCATCATTACGCTGCGATAGTAGATGAGCAGCACCACGATGACGAAGATCGACGAGACAAGCAGTATGATGTTGAAGTCCGAGTGTACGATGTTCACCATATCGCCGGTATAGTAGAACGGGTCGGCCACGATGACGCCCGGTTGCGCCGTCAGCACGTCGGCCACCGTGTAGGTGTTCGAGTCGTCGGTCAGCACCGAGGTGAACACCAGATATTTTGCGCTGTCCTGCTGTCCGTCGATAGCGATTCGCTCCATAAAGTTGCATGCCAGCTCGTCGGGCACAATGCCGCTCTCGGCGATGGGATCGGGTTCATAGTCGGCCTCCACCAGGGTGAAGAACGGCTCGAACATCTCGGCGTCGAGTCCTTCGGAGTTTGCCGCCTTGCCGATATCGCGCCTCGTCTGCGCCACACGGTTCTCGTTCCAGTAGGTTTTCCAGCGGTCGATGTTCGCCTGTTGCTCGTCGTTGGTGAGCACCATGCGCGCTATGTCGTTATACTGCACTATCGCGCCCGCCTCATACAGCGAATCGACTTTGGGCAGCATCGCTTTGTTCATAGCCAGAGCGGTGTCGAACGAGCTCGACTCGGCGGCGTAGTATTTCACGTTGTAGCCGTGGTTTATGACATCCTTGTAAATCGTCTCCGAGTGGCGCACCATATCGCTGCGGTAGCCTATGTTCTGCAGGTTGTTGTCGAAATGCACCTTGGTTTTCGGATTCACCGATATCACTATGCACACCACGCTCAGCAGCGCTATCGCGCCCACCAGCCACGGTTTGCGGTCGGGTGCGAAGCTGTTGAACTTCTCCAGCAGGGAGAACGCCTTGTGACTGTAGGTATGCTTGGTTTCGTTGAAGAACTGCGGCATGAATATCAGCGCGAAGAGCGTCGTCCCAACCAGCGCTATCGAGGCGAATATGCCGAAGTCTTTCAGCAGCTCGCTCGTGGTGAACAGCAATCCCGCGAAAGCGCCTATGGTCGTCAGGCAGCTCAGCACTACGGGTGTTGCCTGTTCCCGCAGCACCTCGACTGGGTTGAGTACGTACTTGTAGTGGGTCAGCACATGCAGTATGTAGCTCATCGCTATGCCCAGTATCGGCGCCGCCAATCCCAGCGCCATAATCGACATCCGGCCTTTGATGAGGAACACACACGCCATAGCCATAGCTGTGCCGTAGAGCAGCGGAACTACAATCATCCCTATCGTCGAAGGGGTGCGGTAGCATATCAGCAGCACCACCAGCACGATCAGCAGCGATATCGCTACGGTTATCACGATGTCTTTCTTTATGCGGTTCGAGTTGCCTGCACTCAGCACCGACGCCCCGTGGAATACAGCCTGCACTTCGGGATGCGCCGTGTTGAACTCCTTCACACATTTGTCCAGCCTCTTTACAATCTTGGCACATTCTTTCGAGTCAAACGAGCCGATGTTAGGCGTCAGGTAGGCGATAACCACCGACGAGTCGGTCGAGAAGAAGTGTCGCTCGATGGTCTTGGTGTTCATCATCGTGCGTTGCGGCAGCGCCCCTTTCATCGCCTCGCGCAGGTTGGCGGGGTCGTAGGGCAGTACGTTCGCCAGCGTTCCTTCGGGGTCATCCTCCAGGGTGGCGGCGTTCTGCCTCATCGTCTCGCCGAGTGTGGCAGGCGTCAGCAGCGAGTCGAAGCCAGCATACACCGATTCGGGCAGTAGCGAAGGGAAATGTTCCAAAGCGTAATCCAATCCGTTCACCATCCAGTCGTCCTCGATGCGGTAAAGGATATGTTTTATCAATCCGCCGCACGAGTCGGGAGCCACGATGCTATCTACAAGCTCGTCGCAAAGGAGCGACATCTCTTCGGGCGTCACGCTGTCGTTCTGCCGTTCAATCTGGATGAATATCTTGTCCTTGATGCTCATCTGGCCGAACGCCAGACGGCTGCTTTTCGACTTCTCCGTTTCTGGCAGCAGCTTGGTGACGTCCTCCTCGTACTGCAGCTGCGAGGCGAGAGCGACGAAGACCACAAAACTCACCGTCATAGTGACCCACATCAAAGCCCTATGCTTCTTGAAAAAATGATAAATCAAAACGAAAAATCTTTGCATTACAACGATATTAATTTTACCAAATGCAACTCTACGAGAGTGCAAAGATACGATTTTGCTTTGTATTGTAAAAAATGTATAAGGGATTTAAATAAAAAAAGACCGACTCCAAAGTCGGTCTTTTTTTTGTGCCCGGAACAGGACTAAATCGAAGATTTGTTACTGTTCCTTATCGTTTGATATTGTTTATTTTACCTTTTTCGAAATGTTCTAACTATAGGATCTATGACCAATAAGACTTCTAAAATATGACCAAATTATGACCAACTCAAAAATTCAAAGACAACTCTCAATTCAATTTAATTGAATAACGAGTATCAGTGAAGTTTATTGTGTCTAACAGAAATTATTCTTGGATTGAGAGCGAGAAACTGTATTTTCCCCAGTCGCATACTCGAAGATAACGATTCCTTAAGTTGGGTGTCTTTATTTCAATCTAATGACAAGACAACCCTTATTCTTGATTATGATTATCGAGGCAGTGGAACTTTGGGTACCACTGCCAATGTGATTGGTATAATAGATGCAACATTATACCTTTGCAGTTCACGACAAATGTCATCAAGAGTTGTTCCATATGATATGTGGCTATCAAATACCACAATATGTTTACCCCTCAAAAGATGTCTCATTTCCTTCAAATTGAGGTTTATATTATAAAGTCCCTCTATGGACCTCCTTCTCCTTTCGTCGATAGAATCAATATCAAAACCCTTTACCTTTCCTTTTTTACCTTGTGTTTTATATTTCCATTCTCTTTGTGTCTTCAGAAGTGCTATCAGACTTTCAAGATTATTGACAAGTTCTTTCTTTGTCGACATTTCTCTTGTTGGTCTTCCCCTTTTTCCGGCTGCAGATGCAATAGAGCCTTTCACTTCATCCATTTTGGATTGAAACTTCGATATCTCGGCTTCTTCCTTCCACCGCTCGATATCTTCCATAAGCAAATGTATTTCGTAATTAGGTACTCCGAGTTTCTTTGCCACGTCTGTATTCACATATGCACTTTTGATGTCCCTTACGAAAAGGTCTGGGACACACAGTATTTCGGTTTTTTTGTCGAATCGCTCCATTAAAGAATCGACCATATTCTTGTTGAAGTCACTCGAACCCTGTGGAAAGGTTATTATATCAACAGGTTTGTCTTTGAGCAAGTGATGTATATACAACGATGCCCTTTTCATAAATTTGTCTATGGAGTCAGCTGCAATATCACCCTCTTCTGCATTAGTCGGCTCATTCAGTCCTTCCAAGACCGTTGAAACCCTTGTGTCGGTTATTCTATACAGGTGATATGATATCAAGTTGCTTTTCGGAAGCAACACTTCGTTGTACGTAATCTTCCCTTCGTTACCAACTTCAATGGTGTCGTACCCCAAATTGTGTTCTTCCTCAATCAAGAGTTTAATCATATCGAATGATGACAGCGTTCCATAGATCGTGTCATTCATCTTTTCGTTAGATTTCTTTTGTTTCTCCATTGTTTTCTTTGATTACCTTGATTTGTTATTGAGTTTTATTTCAGTCTGATAATATCACTCCACCGTGTCGTGGGGTTCTTGCTTCTGAAATCGTGTTTGATGGAATTGGCAAACACTTCGGCTTTGCCTTGCTCGTTTTTCTGTCGGTATTGCTGGGCCGCCAGGATCACCGTCTCCGTTCCATTCACCTTGTTTATCCTGTCAATTACTTTGTCCAAAGACTTCAACTTCTCAAATCTTTCGGCATTGATGTCAAAGAGATTTAACTGGATGGGTGATGTCGGTGCAATGCCCATCACTATCACACCGGCTTTCTTATATTGATACCCTTCCCTGTAAATCTCATTTAAGACCCCGTGGGCGGCTTTTACTATCGTTGTGGTGGAATTGGTGGGCGTGGGCAGAGAAAGCTCCTTAAACTGCCAATATTGGGGCAAATCTTCTCTGAAGTAGTTCGTGTTTAGGAAGACTCCGACGATGGATGCCACAGTGTTCTGTTGTCGGAGTTTCTCGGCACACCGAGCTGCATAGTTTGCAACGTGTATTTTAATTGTCTCCAAATCACTAATCATCCCATTGAAGCTACGGCTCGTGCAGATACTCTTCTTCTTTGCCATTGCCTCGTTGGGGACACAATCGATACCGTTCAGCTCAGCCCAAGTCCGATATATCACCACGTTGTTGAATGTGGCATTCAATGCCTCTTTTGACATTGAGGCAAACTCGTAAGCAGTGTGTATTCCGAGAGATTCAAGTTTGGCAGCATACCGTCTTCCAATGCCCCATACCTCATCCACCGGATATAGCTTCAATGCCTTTATTCTCTTCTCATCAGAGTCAATCAGACAGCAGTGTCGGTATCCCGAGTGTTTCTTGGCAAAATGACTTGCCATCTTGGCCAGAGTCTTGTTCGGTGCAAGACCGATAGATACGGGAACTCCAACGGACTTTTTGATACGTTTGTGAAGGTTCTCTCCCCATTGTTTGAGGTCTATTCTCTCCATACCGTCCAGATAGACGAAACATTCGTCTATTGAGTATCGGAAGTATTGAGGTGCTTCTTGACGGATAATCTCAACCACACGGGCGGTCAATTCTCCGTAAAGCTCGTAATTTGACGAAAAGACAGCAATCTTCTGGTCGGGGAATTGTTGTTGTAATTGAAAGTATGGTAGTCCGGCTTTGATACCGAGTTTCTTGGCCTCATTCGACCGTGCAACTATGCAACCGTCGTTATTGCTGAGAACGACAACGGGTTTCCCATTGAGGTCAGGCCGAAAGACCCTCTCACACGAAACGTAGCAGTTATCACAGTCGATTATACCATACATAGGTCATTTCTTCCAGTTTCTGATGGTCCAAACCACTACACCCCACACCTCGAAATCATCACTATCGTTGATTCGGATAGGAAGGTATTTCTTGTTGGCTGGACGTAGTTCTATATAACCTTCGGCTTTGTGAGAGAGGTCAAGGAACTTGATGGTAAATTCGTTATTCACGAAGGCAACAATCACATCACCGTCTGCTGCCTCTGCACTACGGTCGATGATGGCAATGTCACCGTCGTTGATACCAGCCTCAATCATACTGTCTCCATCCACACGACCATAGAAGGTTGCTTCGGGGTGCTTGATAAGGTCACGGTTGAAGTCCAATGTTTCGTGCTGGTAGTCCTCGGCTGGGGATGGAAATCCAGCCTTGATGGAATAGGCGAGTTGAAGTTCCAACTCTTTATTGAACTCGCTTGGTATGATATGTATCTTGGACATATGACGTTCATTCTTATTGAGAATAAAACGTAAACGAGTGAGTTTTATTGTTTAAAACTATAGTTCCTCAATTAGTGAGCAGGAATACAAAGCCCACTCTCCTTGAAACAGGGAGCCCTCTGTTTTATGTTCTCTTTTGATTACCAATTTAGACAATAGTACTCCGCCGTTCCTTCTTTTGGGCATATTGTCAATTCTACACGTGTTTCTTGTCTAAAATCCACACTGGAATATTTGTAGCAGTCATTCTCCTTACTCCAGCCCTGATAGCTATCAGGATCATCTATCCGTATAAACTTAATAGGACTGGTACACAAACTATCCATCATGGGTACAAGCTCCGTTATTCTGTCATCTTTTAAAACAATTTCATACAATTCATAAGCATCATCACCCCAAACCATCGGAGCTGATGCAATGACTCCATCCTTATAATCCACAATCTTGTAAGGAGGAAGTTTCATCTCTATTCCATCTGCCAAAAGCCTCTTGTTTAACCTTGATTCGCAGTAAGGGCCATAACGAATATCCAACACAAATGCCACAACAATCAGAACCGGCAATGCAATCGAGACCAAGACTCTATATTTCATCTTGAATTTACCATGCAAAAGATACTTGTCAATAAGCCATAAAACAAACAAAAAAATAAATGTTGCAATAGCCCATACAAGCAATATTACAATTACCAAACAAAGTAGTTCTCCAATATCTGACATATTCATTGATTTACGTTTCAAAAAGGAATATTATAATAATCTTCGTCATTCATCAACAAAGGCTGTTCAGGTATAACTATTGGCGTATCCTCAAACCGTGACCTTTCTGTGAAATCCAACCTAATATGCCCCGTATCGCCGAAGCCATTCTTTGCCACATACAACTGTGCTTTATCTACAGTACTTCCACACTCATCTTCCAGAATGCCATAGTATTCGGGGCGATAAATGAACACAACCGCAGAAGTTAATGTTTCCGTGGAGTATCCGCCACGCAAGTTGCTCAACGTTGGTATATTACCCACTCGATACTCAACCTCTCTATTAAGGCCCGATGTCAGAAGGACCGCAACCTGTAGTCTCTCCGCCGCCAAAACCAAGTTTTTCATTGCCTGCTCCTGCTCCGCATTTTTTACGCCAGAATATATCAAGTCAAGGCTATCTATTACAATCACTCTAACATTGTTCGTTTTTTTTAACCTCTCCATTCGGCTAACAACTTCATCCATTGTCATAATAAACGAGTGTTCTATCCACACAGGAGCCTCAGTCATCATCCTTTTGTACTCATTCTTTTTCTCAATCGGATTTTCAAAGCCAATGTTTTGAAGCAATGATATGGCGTTAGCTTGTTCTTGACACATCTTTGAATCAATGATTAGTTGTTGACGAGGCTTGGGTGTTTTCCTCCACCCAAACTCGGCAGCCCAAAGTCGGCGAGCCATTTCCAATTCCTTATGCTCCAACGACAAAACACCAGTTGGCACTTTGCCCATTATCCCGATATTTCTTATCAAAGAGGCAACAAAAGCAGTTTTCCCCATCGCAGGACGTGCGCCAATCGTGATGACATGACCGACGTGGAGTCCACCCAACATTCTATCAAGACTCGGAATACCCGTTGGTATCACCTGCGATTTATCCTCGCCGGATTGCATTATAATCTTATTGAGTTTCATATTGTTTGTGTTTTATACTTCAAATACTGCGACATAAGTCTGTCGAAACGGCTCAACAATGCCTTGTAGGTGGCATCGGTCTCCCCTTTCACCATCTTCAAGTACATCAGTTTGCCGGATATGACATTCTCAATATGGTGAATGCCTGGTTTGGGAGTGGATTTCACATAATGCTTCGCAAACACCGCCTGCGCCACCTCATAGCCATTCATCTCCCAGTTATGGATGAGCGTGCGGAGCTGCTTGACATACTTCCTCGACACATTACCTTTCTCATTCACGCTCAATCCCGTCACTTCTTGGCGCGTCCCCTGGTGGCACAACCGAATTTTATCCTCGTTGATGGTGAAGTGTTCCTCATCCACAATGATATGCCGCATGGATCTGATGAACCCGCTCCCTTCGGAGAACACATTGCCCATGCCGCTGAAGGTGATATCATCAGCATATCTGCTGTATTTCAAGCCGTAGGACTTCGCCAGCCGTGCAAGCTTTCTGTCCATCTGGCCGCAAATCATGTTGGTTATCGTCGGAGAGGTGGGCGCGCCCTGAGGAAGGACGCTCTTGCCCTCGGCGTTCTTGTAACAGCATAGGTCTGTGATGAGACTGGCCACATCCTTGTTTAGGGAGAAAGGCTTCGCCATCAAGCGGTAGTACACTCGTCCCGACGAGATAGACGGGAAGAAGTCCTTGAGGTCGATATTAAACACTAACCGCTGCCCTGTATGAACTCTTGCGTTGTCCACCACGGACTTGTGGGGAACAAAGCCCATTGCCGCCGAGTGCGGTGTATAGACGGTTTGGAGGACAAGATTCAGCCCTCTCTGAATGTACTTCAACATCGGAATCGGCGCATCGATGGTGCGATACTCGCCCTTCTTCTTTTTCGGTATCTGGAAGGTGGTGTAACGGGTGCCTCCAATGGAAGAATAAGCATATCTGTTCATTTGCGCCATCGTTACGGCGGTCGAATTCTCACCATACAGTCCCTCCAAGGCGACATTGATAAGCCTCAATAAGTCGTCCTTGGTTTTGAGGCATCCCCATATATCCCGAATGCGTGTCATCATCGCAGCATCCACGGCATCCACACGTCCGGCATCGGGAATGATGCACTCTTCTGTATGTTCTCTATTGTCTTCCATTGTCTTATTGTTCCCTTCTCCGCGATTGCAATCCATCTGCGATTACTTCAGATACCCACAAGATATATGCGCATCGTGCGCCCAAGCGAAGTATGAGACGGGCGCACGATGCGGCTCACCCTCGTGTGTTGAGGAGGAGGGTCGGATGGGTGGCCCGTACTCTGACATTGTTATTCAGACCAGCAAGCCGAGGCCGCTGTCCGTAGCCTGCCGATAGCAGCAGACGAACCCATGTTCTCACACGGGTGGTTCTAATTCAGATGATAGATGGCAATCGTTTCAAAGGTCTCTTGGCCGTTATGATTTACCGAGGTGTCTTGGCCATATTCCCTCGTTTCTTATTTCGCGAACAGCAAGTCATCGTCATCCAGCGGCATCTGGGGAGGATTTGCCGGAGGTACGTACGGTGGTTCCGTCTTGTCTTCAATTATCGGAGGTAAGATGGGGTTGCCGTCGTTGTCAACCTGCATCTCTCCGGCGGGGTTGTCAAAACTGTCATTCGGCCTTATCTCCGAGTTCATCTTGGAGTCGTATATCACCGGCTCGTTAAAAACTGGAAAATCACGGAACCTCACATATTTTCCTTCAAACATCAGCGGACATACATCCGGTTCGCCAGAACGAAACTTCAATATATGGATATTGGCCAAGTTCGCAGTGCTGTTGCCATGTTCATCCTGCTCCATGCCGTACTTCTCCGGCCTGTGGATGGCCATCACAATATCCGCATCCTGCTCGATGGCACCCGACTCACGCAAGTCCGACAGCATAGGTATGGCCATCGGACGGTCTTCCACTTTACGACTGAGCTGCGACATGGCAAGCACAGGAATCTCCAACTCCTTCGACATCTCCTTCAACTGACGTGAGATATTGCTTATTTCCTGCTCACGGTTACGGTTCTTGTTGGCATCGGGTGCGCCGTTCATCAACTGGAGATAGTCGATGAACACCATCTTGATATCATAACGCCGTTTCAGCCTGCGACACTTGGCGCGCATCTGGAAAATGTCTATTCCTGCACTATCATCAATATAGAGCGGAGCCTTCCTCAAACTCATTATCTTGTCGGCCATGCGTTCTTTTTCAAACTTGTTCAGATTGGCTGATTTTCGCAGTCTGCTGGCCGGAATCTCCGTTTCTGATGAAAGCAGACGTGCCACCAGCTCGTCTCCTGTCATCTCCAAGGAAAAGTAAGCCACTGGCTTCTTGAAGTCTACGGCGATATTCTTTGCCATTGTGAGACCACATGCAGTCTTGCCCATTGCAGGACGGGCGGCGAGAATGATAAGAGTGCCTGGCTGGAACCCTGCTATTCGGCGGTCAAGTTCCATGAAGCCCGATAGCACGCTTCGGTCATCCTCCGGCTTTTCCGACAGAAACGTCTTCTTTGCATTGCTCATCAATGTATCCATACTTTGACTGTCACGGCTGAACGTCTTCTCGCTCACCTCCATCAGACCCTTTTGCGCATCGTCAAGCAGTTGCACCACATCGCACGTTTCATCATATGCCGCCTTGATACTTTCCGTAGAGGTACGTATCACCTCACGCTGCATATACTTCTCCGTCAGGATCTGCAAGTGGTAGTCCATGTGGGCGGCGGACACCACATTGGATGTGAGTTGTGATATGTAGAAAGCTCCTCCAGCTGCTTCCAAGTTCCCTTCCCTACGCAGTTCTTCCACCACCGTCAACATATCCACATCATACTTGCAATTCATTAGCATCCGTATGGCAGAAAAGATAATCTGATGCTCTGTCTTGTAGAACAGCCCTTCGTGCATATCGTATATATGTCCGAACAAAGCCTCCTGGTTGAGCATCATAGCCCCCAGTACGCTCTTTTCCAACTCCACGGCCTGCGGTGGCACCATGCCGTTTATCTCACCCGCTTGCGCGAAGGTAAGTCTCGTTTTCCTTCTTTGTAATGTGTTAGTGTTTTCCATTTTATGCTTGCTGTGTTATTCTATGTTATATTACTATTTTTCAAAATGATATTCCATGAAAGTCCATTGTACAATCTTTGTAATTAACCGTCAGACTTTCTCTTCTTTCTACATATTCGTCACACTTATATTCAACGGTTTTCTCGTATCCTTCGGAAGTGCATTCTCCCGTATGCGCATTATTGCAGTAATCTTCAACTCCTTCCATGGCATCCTTTGGTATTTTTATCTGAAAGTGTACTGGTCTATCTCCATGAACTCTTGTTTCATTTAACAAAACATCGTATTCTTTTCCAAAGTCATATCCAAGAAATCTTTTTATTGTCTGTCCAATTTCTTTGTTGGTGTACACAAACGTTCTACCAAATCCGTATATAAATAGGCTGATAAATGCAACTATTACAACGCATACAATGACACAGACAACGACACATACAATGACACCCCTCCAGCCCCCAAGTGCAAATATCAGAGCCAACACACACATAATTATCACAATGTATCCACGATTTTTTATTTGTTCCATTATACTCATAAAACATTGTTATTTATCAAAATTCAGTATCTTGTAAACTTTATCCGCCTGCTCTTTACTGTGGAATACCAGATTGTCCAGCCCGTCGAAGAACGCTTGGGATGGTTCCCGATGTTTTTCATCTCGATGCAACGCCACAAGATATGTTGAGTACACTTTTTCAGCCAATGATTCCAGCACACCATCCTCCGGATAGCGGCGGTAGTCGAAGTCGGTAAAGTTGTCGAATCCCCACCATTCTATAAACTCCGACAGCCGAGGCCATAGCCCACCGAGTCGTATGAATGCCTTACCCATAGCGGAATAGGCTTCGGAAGGCTTGTCGAAGATTATGTCTTTGATGGCAGCAAACAACTCGTCACCAAACTGCGGAGTAAACCATTGCATTCTCCAACTATCTTGAACAATGTCACGTATCGGCCACGCCACCGCGCCCCACAGTTTTTTGTCATCCTTCGGTATTCCAAGAGTCTTGAACTCTTCCAGTTGCAGTAGAAATTTGTTCTTTGCATAGGCTCGTGCATTGAATTTCATCATACGTATCAGAAGCCAGGCGATAGTGTTCTTCGGCCATTTCAGAGACGGATTTGCCTCCCAGTCCGCACGTGCTATCTTGTAGGCGGCGGCATAGTCTTCAAGATCCTGAAAGTATTTCACCTGTTTGTACGACATAATTGTATCATGATTATTCTGTAAGAGTGCTGAAAAGAGCCCATACAATTCGCAGTATGTAAAATGCAATAAATGCTACATATGCGAATTTGAAAAGCCATCCAGGAATATGTATCTTCTTCTTATCATCCTTATGCTTTGCATACCAGTCATCGATGGGGTGTTCATACCATGATGGTGGTTTGTACGTTTGGCTCCACCTTGCAGCGCTATAGAACTTCTGGGCATAATTTGTGGAATAATCTGCATTTTCGTCGGAGGAATAGCCGTATTGAGTATCATATTGTCTCCGGAGGATGCTGTCGGAAAGGACTTGGTAGGCTTCGTTGATTATTTGCATCTGCGCGGTGGCATCCGTGCTTGGATTAACATCAGGATGCAGTATTTTGCACTTCGCACGATAAGCAGCCACAATCTCCTTTTGAGTTGCGGATGGCAAAACGCCAAGTATCTGATAGTAGTCCAATATTTGCATTTCCTTTATTCTGCTGTATTGCTTTTCTTCTTGTTTACAAGAGAATACACAATATATAATGGTACTACTGCAAGTATTATAACAATCAGTGGAAACAGACCATTCTCTATAGCAAATAGTTTCAGGTAATCACTCCATAAGATATTCCAGTCCTCTCCTTCATAGTAAATGATACATAGAGAAAGCACCAGATAAATAGCATACCACACTGCTGTATGGACAAGAAGTCTTTTGCTCCACCAACCATGACGGACAATCAACACAGTTCCAACCAAAGAGACAGCAAATGCCTCAAACACTTGCATTGCAAATGTCCCCATTGAAAACGTTAAACCGCTTTTGAAACTCCAACCAAACGGGTCTTGCACTATTAACCTTTGCAATGGAATGTCTATTTCCCACAATATGTATAACGCCACGATATGCAACACCAGCAGTAGTAGTATCAGCACTATTGCAAGCACAATCTTGTTTACAACCGTCTTTGCCAAAATGTCTTTTAGTCTTTCCATACGATTATTGGGCTGATACATTTGTTTCTGCTGCGACTTGATGCCCATCGTCAGGTGCCTCGCTATTGCTCACATGGAAACCGATTTTATGTTCCTGCACCACTGGCTGTTGCGCAAATGCCTGCTCGAAAACATAACACAACTCTCCGAGAGTATCATCTATCTTCTCCATTGCCGTGTTAAACTCACGCTCGATATCTCGAGTGGAGGTAAGTACAGTCTCAAAGGCACAATGATAAGAATCTGTTCCATTCCATGATATTAGAGTATGTGGGTTTCGCGAACCAATAATACAGAATAACCTATTAGTTAGAGCATGATCACTATCTAACCGCTCATCAGTAAAACTAATGACAAAGGCCACTCGACGATATCTTTTCTTTATATCGAATGTGGCAATAGACCAATTATATTCTTTCCGCTTGAAAACTATTTGACCCTCGTTTATGTAGCATTTATACCCCATTCTGTTCAACTTGCTTATAATACGTTTGTTTGATGGGATGGTGAGGGCAAGATAAAAAATCGTTATGGCTAAATCTAGGACAATAGAGGCTATCAAGAGCCATGTTGTTAATGAACGTGACGGTGGATTGGTGATGGCTGCATACACAGGAACAACAAGTGTGACTATAAGAACCACCCAAAAGAAAGCATGCAGGTAATCCCAGATTGTAAACTCGTCTTTTTTAGGCTCTATCTCCGTCTCCTCTATTATTTTACTGATACCCTGTTGGTTTTTGTTACGTCTCATTATTATTTCCCTGATTCGTGTCGGGCGCAACATTACATTGTTTTTTATAATAATTCCACCCAGAATTCCTTGGGTAGCCAGACGTTCTCCATATCGACAACGCCAGCGAACAAAGGAGCAACCTCCTGGTCGGTATGGCCAGCGACACCACAGCCTATGCGAGTGACGAGAAATGTCAACTCCGGATGCCTATTGGCGAAATCAATAAAGGTTCGCACATGCTTGGACAGGGAATCCATACCATCTGTTGAAGGAATAGCGTAGCTTTGTCCCTGTAATCCCTCAGCCTGTCCCATGATGGCTCCGAAATAAAGTGCCGCATCACATGCAGCGCCACCATTATGATTGCCCATAGTATTGCTTCCAAATACAAATATCTGCTCATCTTTCAGATACCTGACTCTGTCTGGGGTTATGCGATGGGAGAACTCGCCAGGTTCTCGGAAATTCTTGTTTTTACGTAGCATATCGTGAACTTTTCCAACACGCTCATTTATATCATCTTGATTATCGTCAAAAACGTTGGAGAAGAACGAATCTATTACACAATACATTCTGCTTCGGGATCTACTGTCCCTTTTATACGCAGCTCCTAACCCTTCCTGGGTATCTTCAAAATACATTGTATTTGAAATAGACAGATTGGCCGCTACGGACTCCACGTCTTGATTGGTGCCAATATAAGAAAAATTCCATCCATATTCTTCTTTCATTTTGTCCACCAATGCTTTTATTGCTTTCCCGCTGTATTCCTTTGAGGCATTCTCCAGTCCATCGGTAATAACGGTTACAATGACAGCTGCTGCTTTCTCGTCTTTGGTTTTCTTGAGCAAGTCATTGATGCCTTTACCCATTGCATCATATAATGGAGTGCAGCAGCACGGTCTATATTCACGGTGGCTGAGCCATTTTACTTTGTTTATTGGTACACAATTGTAGACATAATCCATTGAGCAGGCACAGAAAGGCAGCAGACTGACGTAGTGCTCTTGCGTGTCAGCAAACTGTTTCTGCGCCGACTTAATACTGCCCAAAGTCTCGTTGAACCCAGATACGGCGGCATTGGCGATAGAATTCATCGAACCGCTCTTGTCAAGAATGATTAGGTTGTAAACCTTGGCTTTAATATTTTTCCCCATTTTTTTATCCCTATTTTGTGTCGGGCGCAACTGTTATTCATTGTTTTTCTTCCCAATATGGGTCTGATTCCTCTTGCACATAAATGTCTTTATTCTGGTCTGGCAGACAAACATCATCGGAATGTATCTTGGAATCCACTATCGTATTCGGAATGTATGATGCAATCCTGTAATGTGTTTCATTAACCATCATCTGTACGATTATCTTGAAGTCAAGCGGCAGCCGTTCCCACATTTCTTTGACAATCCAATCTGGGATGTATTTATAGAAAGCTTCAGCAATACCAGCGGAGATACAAGTCAATGTGTCGCAATCGCCACCTAAAGAAACGGCCAGTCGCAAACAACTCTCAAAGTCAGTACTTTCAAGGAAGGCTATTATAGCTGGCGGTACTGTTCCCTGACAGGAGACATCATATTTGTAGTTGGGTCGTATCTGGTCGCACGTCCATGATAGATTGTAACCGTACTTGGTTTCTATGTATTGTTTGATTTCCTCTTTCGACTTTCCTATTCTTGCCATAAAGATTGCCGCCGAGGTCGCCTGCGCACCTTTAATTCCTTCGGGATGATTGTGTGTAAGAGAAGCCTGTATCTCCGCCACACGCTCCGTTTCCTCCAAAGTGTCGAACATCCAGCCAACGGCGCTTGTCCTCATTGCGGAACCATTGCCCCAACTGTTGTAGGGCTTTCGTATCTCTTTAATCATGTGACGGACAGATCCGTCCTCCTTGACAACATTAACACACTCCGTTTTGGGATATGTAAGCCAACGAAGGAATCCACCGCCATATCCACCCAATGGGCACGGGTAATTGTGTGCAAACCAAACGAATGTCTCTGTCAAGACTTCTTGTGTATGGCCTTTGTCGTTCAATAACCAGTCCGCAACAGCAAAGGTCATCACGCTGTCATCGGTGTAATTGTTTTCCTTTGTGATTAATTCAAACTCGGTGGTCTTGATGTTGTGAAACTCATAAATGCTTCCCACCATATCGCCTATTACAGCTCCTAACATATTATTCTCCCTGATTCGTGTCGGGCGCAACTTCTAATTCTATATTGTACTACCATTCCAGAAAATACTTATGTACTCTGCCGAGCTTTGGTTTCCCATAATATATTCCCCAAAACGGTTTATATTTTCACGGTAGGCGAGGAAATAGAACTGTACCTTTGCTTCTGTATCATCAGGATACAATTCCAAATGCCTCAAATATGTGTAACCTATCAGTCTTCGGTAATAGTTAAACCTAACATTGGGTATGTCGCAGTAAGTCGACGGACAGGAATATTTTTGGCAATATACCACACGATAGGCACGCCACACCAACGGTAGCATGGGAGAGTAAAGTCCCGATGACATCACTTTCTCCGCATCGTGCATCAGCACATCGCCTATTGGATCATAGTCATAATAGTATGCAGCCAGCAGCATAAAAAGCATTGCCAATCGTGCGTCATACTGTGTCGTAGTATAGTAGACCTTATACAGTGTATCTCTCATCAAACTGTCCGGATGAGCGTCTTTACCAACATAGTCGTTGTACCGCCCCTTCCATATTTCAGGCAGGAAGTGTTGTGGGCAGATGTTTGGTGCAATCTTTTCTTCATAATCCTCAGGATTGATATTGCTCATCCAAGTCGTCAATCGGTCATACACATCACTAATATTCCTTACCGTAGTGTCGCCGGTCTTGTTTATATTTGCCTCAATACACTCCTTCATTCGACGAAGTGAAAATGTGTCTTTGATTCCAACTAACGTGATATTGCTCCAGTTATCTAACATATTCTCCACCAATTCCTCGTCATCCTCTTCGTATCGTACCCATGTATCGACATCTGTTTCTATAGCGTTGTTGATGGCACAGCAGTTGTACCAGTCGGCCATAATCCGTAAAATAGTGTCGCCATCTTCTTCCCATAGAATAGGTTGTTCCAAATTGGCATAAAAAGCTACAGTGTATGGTAAAGAGTCGTGATTTTGTATTCTGTACTCCTCAACCATACATGTACTGTCGTTCAGCATAGCCATGAACATATCGTCGCGATAGTTTTCTGGCGAGTTCTTTTTTCCCTTACATCCGGCCACCGTAATGGTGGCTAACAAAATGATAACAAATGATTTCTTATTCATAATTAATATTCCCCCTGATTCGTGTCGGGCGCAACTTTTTGGTTTTATCTTTTTCCCGCAAATGTAGAAAACAGTAATCAACAATCCGTATTCTCGTCCACTGAAGTTATAAACAGGCTCATTCAATGCTGAATATCAGTAAAATATAGAACAACTATATTCCGTTGATTATCAGAATGTAATTATTAACAATACCCATCTGACCTACGATTCAAGAGACGATTATTATTTATCAACAATCCCTTCCTCGGACAGTTTTCAACAGCCAATTTCGAATTCCAAAATGTTAAAATGGTACCTCGTCATCGGGCGAAACCGGTATAACCAATGCATCCGTCTCTGATTGTGTTCTTTCGGTCTTTGTCGATTGCACGGGGGCTAAGACTAAAAGATTGGTACAGCGCAATGTAGTGTAGTATTTGCCGTCCTTCCCCTCTCGGCTCTCCGCATAAAAACTGACCCTTACAGGCATACCGAGATTAAGGCCGTTGAGCATAGATAACCTCTCTTCACCAAACATCTCAAAGGCTACTGGCTTGGGGTAATCACCTTCTCGCATAATGACAAAGCCGCCTTTTACTTTTCTGGTACCGTCACCAAATACCACATCCTGCAGTGGGAGGATTCTATAAATTGTTCCGTTTATTTCCATGTTAAATTTTATTGTTATTATATAATGCCAGTTCCTGTGGGTTTGGATAGCTTACGAGACTGCCATTCTTATCTCCATAATAGTGCAAGACTCTACCGGACCAAGCTTCTGTCTCCCAACAAAAGGTAGCTCTTGAGATAGCGATGCTTCCCAACGGAGGCTTTGCTTTATTCTTTTTTTTCATATCGGCCATCGTTTAATCAATGTTCCAATAGGCTTCAGGATCACCATCGAGGACATCATAGATGTCGTCGTCACTCCAACCTTCCACATCGTGGACATAAGTTCCTGCAAACTCGGATTCGTCTTCGTAATCGTCGTACATTGTTTTATCCCTGATACGTGTCGGGAGCAACTGTTAGTGGTTTTTTATTTGAATGCTCTGCTATTGCTCATGGTACTCCCATCGGTCATATAAATCATTCCATTTATAGTAACCTACAAGTGTGCCGTATGAATTGAAAACATCATACCTATCGTATAGGTCATTCCATTTTCTGTAGCCAATCACATTGCCGTTCTTGTCCTTAATATCCTCTCTATCATACAGCGAGTTATAGTTACGGGTTTGCTGGACATTGCCAGAGCTGCTCTTTGTCTCCGTTCTGTCGTACAGACTGTTGTAACTTTCTGTCTTCACCAAAGTGCCGTTTGCATTGTAATACTCCATTCTGTCGTAGAGTTTGTTGTACTTGGAATAGCCTATCATTCTCCCGTAGGAGTCATAATACTCCGTTCTTTCATACAGGCTGTTCCACTTCTGCGTGTAGCTCTGGGCGGAAGCTATCCCCCATGTGGCCAATAAAGCCACGATAATTAGAAATCTCTTCATAATCTCATTGTAATTTATTGGTTGTTACTTTGTTGCTCAACATCAGGCAGTCTGAATGTCAATGTCATATTTTCTATGTCGATGACACCGTGAAGTATGTACATTAAGGGTATCCCTATAATACCTTGCATTCCCAGCCCATACTCTTTCAATGATTCATTTACAGGCTTAAAATCAGCCTCCGAACACTCAACGTCTGTAAAGCAGATATTTCCAAGAGTCAACGCCACATTATAGGAATGGGAGACCTGGGAATCACCCAACAACGACGTGGTAATGTCCACTATGGAAGGAATCTCTTTAGCACCAATTTCTTTGGCAAACTCTCCATCGATATGGCTGACATTGGCTCCTGTATCCACAAGGAAATACCCCTCATAGCCATTCACCATGAGTTTGACCAACGGCATACCAGCCTTTTTTAGTCCTTCTTCAAATGAGAGTTTCAGTTCCATAATGATGTTTTTTATATACATCTATTCAGTCCATCAATCATTTCGTCCAGACACAAAACCTTCTCGTATTCCTCGTTTATTGTCGGGAAGAGATTTCTTCCTATCACCGACTCAACGCTGTCGACGGTGATGGCATACGACTGAGAAGCTCCATTCAAAGTCTTGTTCTCAAGAAGGAATGCGGTGGTATGATACCCACTATCAGATTTTATCGCAATGGCCTTGAAGAAGGCATCTGGCACACAGACTCCATGCCTTCCTATCTTTCTTACGTCATTGGAGAAGATTGGGCCACACACAACATATACTGTATCGTAATAGGCGGCCATGTGGCGTGTCAGTTCCTCTATCTTACGCCAAGCACCGGTGTTCAGTCCGTGATCCTGAGGACAGGCATTGGTCAAGAGGAACGCCTCATTATAGGCAGTCTCATCCCAACACATATCCCTTACTGGAGCCATATGACCTTTGTCCCAGCCGTTATTCTGGTAGTCCTGCACATTCGCCTTGGGAGAATAGACATATCTGTCAGCCTTAAACTTCGCCTGAAAATGACGGACAGGCACAAACTCATCCATTGTCAGCTCCCACGCCACCCAATTGGGAACAAGGGTCTTGTGGTTGTATGAAGCCGTATATCCTTTTTTTACAACAATGTCCTCATCAGGAGTGTATTCGGGTATCTCCACGCCATTGGGTGCTTCCGAACTTGTGCAGGCTGTGAGGAATAGCAGAACTGCCGCCATGACCAGTTTCAGTAAAATGTGCTTCATATTCTTTGTGTTTGTGTTATTCATATCTTTCGGGCGCAAAATTACATTCTCCACGCGCAACTTATTTGCGCTGATGCAAAAATCATTGAGCATCAACCACAAACCCAACCCTTTTCTTTTTGACGGGGAACTGACTGGCCACCCTGTCGGCATTGGCCTGCATACCCTGCATGGTCTCGTTAATCTTTTCGAAAGCGAAACGGTACTCTTCGAGAAAGTCCTTGGCGTTCTTTACCGAAGTCTCTACCATACAGCTGAAATGGTCACCGTAGAACTTCACCATCGTGTGGTCGAAGTTGGCGTTGCATTCCGCAGCGAGCAAAGCCCAACCTTCCGGCAGTACAGAGTCGATGATATTGGGGGTGAAGTTGAACATAAAATGGACTCTCTTCATTCCGTGGGTTCCGTTATTCCATAGTTTTGCATTCATAATGAAGTCGCCCTGCTTCACCACAATGCCGTCCTCTTTCTTCTTGCAGGAGAGGCCGGCTTTTGTGAGCTGCGCTATCGCCTGGTCGGAGAAGTCGTGCTTCTGCGATATGCCGTGTATGGCATATACGCACCAGACGAGAAAAGCGGCCACGCCGGATACAACAATCCTCACCTCTATGGCATCAATCATTCCGACACACGCCATCGCAATAGTCATGATGACTGTGCAGATGATGCTGATTCGGATGAAGGTGGGGTTATTGTTCTTCATATTCGGGTTGTTCGGTTAGTTGTTTTCGGATGCAAAAATACAATTGACCTGCGCAGTCTTTTTTCGCTACCATATTTCTTTTTGCGCAACTCTATGCGGCACAGGAGAGTTCAACCTTTTTCCTTGGGTCTATCTTCTCGTCCTTTTCACCTATCTTGCGAACTTTCTTTGTGAATGCTGAGTATATCACACCGTTTGCCTTGGCATCGGAAAGCATCTTCACAAAATCGGTATCAGATACCGAGATGTTGTTGAATGCGGACACCAACTCTTTATCCATGTCGTCCTCCTTGCCCTTGAGTTGAAGGTTGCTGTTGAATGCCTCCTTACGAATCCACACATAGGCCGTAATAAATTCAGGGCAGAGTTTGCACAGTCGTTTGCATATATCCATGTTCGACCGACCCAGTTGCTGGTTCAATTTTGCCTCAAAGAGATACTGTTTCTTATCAATTGGCACCTTATCATCCGATTTGGCTGACTTCTCCCGAATCTGGCTGACCACTTCAAGAGCCTCCATGTATCGGCCTAACTCACACAAGGATTTTCCTTTAATAAACATTGCCTCCAAGCAGGCTTTTCTGGCCAGAACCAAGTCGGCATAACCAATCGCCTCCTCATAGCGATTGCCATACTGACACAACACCGCATTTAGGAAGTTGCTGGTCATGCTGCAATCTTTCAGCAGGGAAATACCCATTGTGGCTCCATTCAGACAGTCATCATCAAGCATCACATCAAACATCTTCTTGGCCATCAAAGCGGCATTGCGAAAATCACCACGGGTTATCTTGCAAAGCATCTGCTCCAGACATGCCTTTGCAGCATTGTCATAGTCTTTGTTTGCCAAATGCTTGTAAAAGTTCTTGCCAAAATCCAGCTCGTCGTCAATCATTGCCGTGTCATTGAATGTGTTGGCAAAAGCCTTTATCTCGGAGTTCTGCTTAATGTCATACCAACTGATATTCTGGCTCAACGTCAGACCCTCCAATGAGCGCAGACGGCTGATGGCAACGTATGCCTGGCCAGACAAGAATGTGCCGTGGGAAAGGTCGAAATGCATACGGTCGAATGTCATTCCCTGCGATTTGTGAATTGTTATAGCCCAGGCCAGTTTCAGTGGATATTGGGTAAACGTCCCGATGACTTCGGCTTCAATCTTACGAGCATCCTTATTAAAGGCTTTCTCCTTCGACTCCCAAGTCATCTTCTCCACATTCACTTCCTTCCCGTTCTCCAACTGGACGAGGATGCCTTCATCAGAAAGTTCTTTCACCTTGGCGATAGTTCCGTTCACGCAGCCGTGGGAATAGTCGTTACGGCAGAAGATAACCTGAGCTCCAACCTTGAGTCTAAGCGTTTCGGGAACGGGAATATCCTTGGCTTTTATCTCGCCTTCCTTTTCACCCTCATAGCAAAACTCTTCGGATTGTATCTCTTCCAACTTGGCCTCATTGATCCTATCGGCCACATCATTGCGGCTTGTTACAGTAATATAGTAGTCTTTTGCCGACATATTGTCGCAAACATGCTGGTTGAGAATATTCAAGTCCTCCCAAGTATTGCTTCCAAAACGCATACGGTTCAAAATATCGAGGAATACCTTGTCGTTTTGACGATACACATGAGTGAACTCTATTTTAGGAAGAGGCATGTGGCTGAAAACTGATGCCTTATAAAAGTATGGAATGCCGTCTCCATAAAGAGCACGCAGCACCTCCTCATCGACAGAACCACGTTTCACAACCGGCGGCAATTGGAAGAGGTCTCCAACAAAAATCATCTGCTTACCACCAAAGGGAAGATGAGTGCTGAATACTGCACGGAGGAATCGGTCCATCCCATCCACCAAATCACAGCGTACCATTGAAGCCTCATCTATAATGATAGTATCCGTCTTTTGCAGCAACAAACGCTTCTCATAGGAAACTTCCATCCTGGTAAACGGAGCTATCACCTCCAGAGGGAATCCAAAAAAGGAATGAATGGTTTGACCGCCGGCGTTAAGAGCCGCTATGCCAGTAGGGGCAAGAACAAGGAAGTTCTTGTTTATCTCCTCCTGAATCCTCTTGACAAAAGTGGTCTTACCGGTACCCGCCTTGCCAGTAATGAAGAGACTGGTATTGGTATTGGCAACAAGGTCGTAAGCCTTCTGCTGCTCAATGTTTGTTTTGTCCAATGCGATTTCTTCGTTTTTCATAATGGCAGGTTGTTTGTTTTTCGAGTGCAAAAATAGAAACGCCACGCGAAATCTTTTTTCGCAAAAAATAGAATCTCCCACACAACTTTTTGTTGCATGGGAGATTAGGACAGCTTAAAATTTACCAATTCCGATTATTCGTTCATCATTTGAGCGTGTTTTTGTTTTCGGCTGTAAACTTTTTTACTTTTTTTAATTCTTGTACGAGAATGGAAACCATCCCCCAATAGAATATGTTCTATCTCACGATTTGCCTTACGGACGGCAAGGAGTTCTATTGGAACCTTTTTATTTCTTTTATGTATCTTCATTGCTTGTATAAATCACGTTTATGGACATCATGCTCTCATATTCTCCGAGATTTCCCTGCATAACTGAACCATAACCATTAGTTCCTCCGATGTAAAATGAGCCTTATTTCCATGTATAAAATCATTGCGCCACCTAATAATATCCCATAAATCCTCTATATGAGGGTCTTTTATTCTTCGCTCTGCCAAAGCGAAATAGAACAGTAATGAACCAATGCAGTCAAACAAAGTTGGCCGAACAGCTTCCCCATTATCTTTAAAAAGACTATTTATATCTTGCGGAGCATGTTTTTTATGGATATGATTTTTATAGTTGGATTCTTCCATCTTATATACCATTCCACATTCTTCTCCTAATGAATATTTGTTATGCCTATCTTTTTTTAAATAGAATTCCTTTAAGCATTCAAATACATTGTAACAACTAATGTATGCAATATCAATCGAGCCACTATCTTGAGAAGAAATTATTGGAATGGACTTAACAATTAACTCAAACTGTCTTAAAAACAACTTAATCACCTGCTCAAAATCATCCGTTTCTGGATTATATTTACGAAGATTAGCAATAATACTCCGGCAATCTTCATAAAACTGAGACTTAAATCTATCAGAAACAACAATGTCAAGTTCATTCACAAAAGACTGAATCGTATCTCGCGTAAATTTTTCATCGACACTATTTATAGGAGATTCCTTAATGATAAAACCGTCCGCACCTTTCTTCTGTAATTTTTGCAAATTCCATATCTTGTTTGTGGCAGAGAAAACAATCACCTGTATGCCAACATTTTGTTTCTTTATCTCACACAAAGCCTTATAACCTGTAATTTCATCAATCACTTTTGCATGAAAGTCCGATGGATGTAATCGAAAATCAAGAACAATAATATTAAATCTTTCATTTTTAATCTTATTCAATATCATTGTTATGATTTCATCAGGATTTTTTTCATTAAAATCATCAGCCATAAGGTAATCCACATACAGCTTTGTATTATTTTCGCCAAGTATTACGTCGAATAATTCAAACCATCCCTTCTCTGCCTCATCATCCACATACAAAATACGAGGATCCTCGATAAGTAATTCTTCTCTGTCACTCCCCATATCCGACGTAATGCTCCCAATTTTTAAGCATAGACCCTCTCGGTTAGACTCCGTTACTGGGTATTTTGTGGCTAAAAATTTGAAATAAAGGTTATGAGAGACTTTTGAAATCACCGTATCAATCCCACTTCTATCAACAATATTTTCCTGTGGAAGCATTTTGTACCATCTATATATAGCCCATTCGTTTGCAACACTGTGTCCATCCTCACAATATGACACATTCATCTTCCCCATTTCGATTGGAAGTTCATTCTCACTTAATGTTCCACAATAGCCGTCTATAGTTTCTTCGATTTTGCGGAAATCGTATCCCACAAGAGAGACATCTTTGGTCTTTAATATATCATAATAAGGGGAAGACAACATCAATTCGTGACGTTGAATACCAAATAGGAAGATTGGCTTTAATCTATTGATGGTATCAGTACATCTTATATGCGTTGCCAATCGTAATCCGTTAAAATCCGACAATGAATTACCAAAACAGAGTGGAATAATGATGGCATCATATTCTCGATTATTCAACCAGTCTTTTACATATCCATCCAGTTCCTTATCCGAAACATCATCTGAAAAAATTGTTTCTTTGAATGATTCATCCACGTTAGCGGTCAATTTATACTCATCAAAAGTGTTGATTACAAAAATTGACTTGTCGGTTTTATTTAACGAATCATAGACGCTATAATCCACTTTTGAGATTTCCTCATTCAGTAATTCACTTATCTCCCTTTCTATCTCAAAATTCTCCCCATACAGCAGATATTTCAAATCTGTTTCGTTGTTCTCAACATGCTTGATAAAACATTCTAAATTATCATACAGATAAGAAACCGGAAGATGCGCAATATCGTCATCCAACCTTCGGTCTTGTTCACTTCCGGAGAAATAGGCCACAAGCAAACCGTTTTCTTTCGCGTATGTACTTAAATCATTTATAATTTGAATAGAATCCTTGTCATGTTTAGATGTTTGATTTAATGAAAATGATTCGTGGTACAGGATAATATTTCCAGGAGAGAATACTTCTCTTTTTATCAGACGATACTCCTCAAAACTGTAAATAGGCTTGATGGCGGAGGCATATCCATCAAATCGTTCCGCATTCCAAAGGTATCCCTTTTGTCGTTCCCTTGCCTCGTCGAATAAATATATCATTTTGCAATGTTTTGTTTAAAACTTAACAAGTAATTAACGCCTTTAACCTCACTAATTTCTTTTACAGTAGGCTCGTTTTCATCAAGAAGATTATATTCTCCATATCTTCCTTCGCCACAATCTGCTTGAATAATAATAGAACAAACACCACACATTAAACCCTTGAGTTTCGTTTGAGACTTCCCTAATCTGCCCATATTTGAAAAGCCCTTGGCATATACCGAATTTTCATGAAGCACTGACAATATCAACAAACCGTTATCCACCTCATAGAAAGAAAACGTTATTATTGGCTTTCCTAACTTTGTTTGCTCTGACGCATCTTTTGCCATCTGAACAATCAGTCCACATGCATCAATAAGTTTATCTACATCCGTGAACAATTCATTATGAAGCTCAAACCGTGACGAGAACTTTATTTCGACATCATTCCACTTTTGATATTCTAATATTCGCTTTAACATTGCGCCACCTTTAATGTGGAAAAACTTTTTAAAGTGGCCCACCAACTCTCCAAAAGTAGAGACTCTTTGACCGTCAAATCTTGAGGAAAACGGCTGAGGCAACTCATATCCAACACTTTTTTGTTTTTTTATAATGTTCTTATCTGGAGTGAGCACGATTCCTGGATGTTCTTTGGCCCAATTTTTAACTTCAGTAGAATTCCACGAAGTTGTTATCATTTCAGAAGACCATGGTTTATCTCCCTTTATATATGCATTGATTAAACCTCTAATATTTTTCGTGGGCTTATCATTCAAATAAGGTTTACTGAATTCCTCCCATTCATTCATTATCAAGCCCAAATGCTTCTCATAATTATATTGCTCACTTCCAAGCAATTCCTCAACATCATCAAGTTTATCCCACAAATGACCAGTATAGCGCAGAATTTTGTCTCTGTTGAAATTATAAAGGAATTCACTCACCCCATACAAATTATGGTTTTCCTCCTCTTCGGATGTGCCTCGCAACTGCCTTATTTCATCCCTCAGTTTCTCTATTTCATTATTTTTGTTTTCGATAATTGAGTCAAATTCCTTAACAATCAGCTTGGTCCTCATATCTCTCTCTTCTGGTGAAACACATTTGTGTTTCATTATCATCTCTAACGTTTTAGGTGGGTACTGACCCGATTTAAAACCACCAATTATATTGTCTAATTGCTCATCATCGTACAAAGAGCCACCAATCAAATGTCCTTTATTATTCGAGAAGTAAAAGCATCGTACTCCTTTATAGTCGCCATAACTGACAAAAACATCTTCATTCAAACTCAAATGCCGGTCACTGAAAAGTCTCGTCTTACCAAAGTAAGGCTGTCCATCTATTAGAGGTGTCACTTCTTCTTTGAATCCCATTTTAAGGAGGACTTGTGCAAGTGTGGATTCCTTTTTCTCCAGAACTGTTTGAGTTTCATCACAGGTCATTTCCTCACGTGATTCTCCTTTTGTGTCTCTTGAGACAAAAGAGACCTTTTTCCCAAGTGCTTCCTCAAATTCCGACAGAGCCCAAACACCCGTGTCATATTCTTGCTCCCAGGGGAATCTTTTAATATACTCCTTTGCAGCTGCAGCGAACCCCTTTTTATTCCAAATTTCCAGAACAATTTTCAATCCGTATGCCTGATTAAACAATTGAGCATACCGTTCTTTGAGTTTTATGTATGTGGGATCTCCGCCCCCCTTCACCATCTTAAGGTAGTTTAGTTTACCCTGAATAACATTTTCAATTTGGGGAACTCCTTTGACATATATTTTGCCGGACTTCTTATATACGGACGCCATCCGACTTTGGGCTTCTTCGCGGCCAAGAATCTCCCAGTTATGAATCATAGTTCTCAACGACTTAACATATCGTTTTGACACATTGGGTTTTTCGTTCACAGATAGTCCGGTGATTTCCTGCCGAAAACCAATTGTATTGAGTCTTGTCTTATCTGGATTGATCACAAAGCCTTCCTTGGCAATATAAAAGTTTAGTCGATTGGCGAAGTCTCCGTTTTCATGGAACATGTTTTCCATCCCACTAAACGATATATCATCAGCATATCGAGAGTATTTTAGATGATACTGATTTGCCAATTTTGACAGTCTCCAATCAAGACGCTCACAAATGATATTAGTCAGAATAGGAGAGGTGGGAGCACCTTGAGGCAGGACACCTTTGTAACAACACAAATCAGCAATAATACTGGCCATTGTTTTGTCAAAAGAATATGGTTTTCGCTGCAATACGGAAAACACCCTACCTTCTGATATGGAAGGGAAGAAGTCTTTGATATCAATATTATAGACATACTTTTGTCTCTGGTGAACACTTGCGTTGCTCACAACCGAACGACCAGGAACAAACCCCATTGCCGCTGATGTCGGACAATATTTTTCCTGCAATACAAGATTTAAACATACTTGTATTGCTTTCAAGCTATGATTTGGAGCCGTAATGTTACGTGGTTTCCCATTCTTTTTAGGAATAGAGAAATTTACATAACTTTCATCTCTTTTGCAGTTCTCAAGCTGATATTTAAGTTCTTCAAGTTTAAATGGCTTCCATTTCTCACCCCATAGAACCTTCTTCTTTTCATTTAAAAGTTCCAAAAGAGCAAAAAGGGAATATGTCTTATCAACTTGATATTGCGTAGGGCGCTTCTGAAGCACCCATATGGGTTTTTCCAACAGCTGTCCTTCTTTATCCCAATGATATTTAACCATTGCCAATTCATCACCGTCCGCCCTATCCAAAACACCCTTTGAAATTGGACCGCGAAGCGCGCTTCCATCATCAGCTTCTGCCTGCCAACCATAACTACCATTATCGTAGTGATAAACGCCCACGCCACCGGAAATTCCATACTCTTCTCGGAACTCCCGAACTGATAGCACTATCGGATATTTATCAGGCAGCGTCATAATATTTTTCTTATATCTTTGATAGGTTTTGCCCTCTTGATTTCTTCAGGACATCCTGCTATATAAAACATTACAGGTATGTCGTAGGACAACTCTACTAACATTGAAACGATACAAGCCAGATATCAGCTTGCGTCTATGCACAAAGCACAGACAGTCAAATTCAGGAGAGGGCAAAACCTTTTCAAAGAACTTTTTCTTTCTAAACAATTTGCAAAGATACGATTTTTTCCGCAATCCTTGCTACTACTTATTCATTTTCAGTTTGCAAAAATACAATCATGCAGCGCACCCTATCTTCGTTCTTCTATTTTTTCAATATTTTTATTTATTTCCTCAAAACGAGCAAGCCAACCTGCGTTGTATTCTTTGCCATTTTTTTTGTAGGGGTTTCTGTATTCAATGACAATCATATGCTCCTTGTAATTCTCTGTTTTTATGATTTTCCCAAGAAAACACCATACATTCATCCGTATAAGAAAGTCTTTTTCTTCACCATGAATGGAAAACACACACTCATAGGGGGGATTTGCCCCCTCCCTTTTCGGAAGCACCCTTTCTATTGATTTTATCTCGTCTGGCATTACATAGAATATCTTATCTCTGCCCCCAGCGATTCGATCCATTACCCAGTTGTTAAAAATAATAGCTCTACTCATTTAATAATCCCATTTATTATCACACGCAATCTATTTGCGCCATGGTTTGTACATTTCATACATCGCTGTAATTCTTTCCATTACAGTATCCTTTACATTGTCTGGAGAAAGAACAACAAGGTCTTCTCTGAACGATATCAACTCCCGGATGAGCTCATAGTTCTCGATGCAGTCGATGGAGAAGAAGGCGCCGCCTTCCAATGTGGGGTACTGCCGACGCATCTCGGCCTCTTTTTCTCCGCGATAATGTTTCTGCGACTCGTGGATGGGCTTAGTGGCCACATAATCTTTGGAACTATCACTCACCCAGAAGAGGATGGTCTGGACCGGTCGGTTGTCGTAGAGCGTCACTCCCACAATATCCTCGAAGCGCTCGTTCAAATCTCCATCATATTCCACATAATTATGACTCGGCAAAGGCACAACACTATCAATGCGGTCGAGTGCGAAATTCAATATCTTGCCGGTATCTTCTGCTGCGGCAATCAAATACCAACGGCGGTTGTATTCCTTGAGCAGATAGGGAATGAGTATTGTTTGTCGAACTTCATCCGTAGCCTCGAACTTGTGATAATGCAACTCTATCACTTGCTTCTGCGAGATAGCCGTAAACAGCTCTCCAAGCAGCGTAGAGTTCTCCAAAGGGTTCTTGGTGAAGGAGATTATCTGCCGGTCGGTTTTCACGTTCAAACTCTTCCGCAGAGCTTCCAATCCATCCAGATTGGGAAGGCCGTCGAACTGTCCCAGCAGAGACAACGCCTCGGAGAGAAGATACTTCTCATCTTCTGTCATCTCCTTCTTGAAGATTGTGAACGAGGGGTCTGCATAACGATGGCAGCTCTTCTTGACGGTCTTGTTGGGGTTAGTCTGGCTGGGAATATCAATTTGATAATGTTCAATCTCAGCGAGGAATGGTCCCTCATATTCCAAATAATGCAGGTCGAGTTCGATGGTGCGGCGGCTCACAGCATCTTGGCTAAGTTCTTTCAGTTCCTCATTAACATGCTGACGTAAGTCCTCCACCGAATAGTGATGATAGCGGTTGGCCAACAACTTATCTAGAATATAGTACCGTGTTACTGCGTTCTTGTTTGCGGGCATATCTTTTCGTTTTTCTCGGCTGCAAAATTACGATTGTCCTGCGAAACCTATTTCGCATATTCGGTTGCAAATATACGCAAATTTTTCAATACCAACGCCTTCTAAGATATTGTCCTATCTGTAAATGAGCGAAAATCAACTATTTGTTAAGTGATTTTTTTTGTAAGAGGGTTCTAAAAATCAATTATTATGGGCCATTCTTAAACAATAATTATTATATTTTATAGAGAATTCAATATTATCTACAGTTCCAATACAATGATAATTGTTCTAAAAAAGAAGCCCGATTCATTTTTAGAATCGAGCTTCAAAACAACAAGTTGCAAATAGAGATTGTCTTGGTGATAAACTATTATGAGCTTGATGTTTTTTACAGCTATGCTGCGCGAGGTTCCTAAAGGGTCATGACTTTTGTAGTTCTCTTTCTTTTTTCAACACATTCTAGATCATGATGAATATCTGGTAATCAATCTGCTGACCGATGTTGGATGCCAGGTTTTGTTGGTCGTAGTCACGAAACCGTTTCGGTTTAGATAGTCGGCTTTCTCTTGAAGAGTTCCGTTCATATACTTGATGGCTGCGTATGCCTTGACATTTGCAGTCGCCTTGTCCGCTCGTACTTTTCTGTTCTCTTTGATGAGTTGATGGTTTCTCTCTATTAGTGCTAATCCGTCTTCCGTCTTTATCGTCAAATGGGGATTGCCCGCTCGTTTGGCTGATTTCGCCATACCTTGCTTTGTTCGTTGGGAAATAAACTCACGCTCTTGCTGGGCCATACCGAGAAATATGCCGAGTTCGAGGGGACTGATGTCGGGGTGATCACAAAACTGAACCGAATAGTTCTTATAGATATGCGCTCCATCCTCGATATCTCTGGTGAGTCTATCCACCTTGGCCACGATCAAGGTTGCACCGAGTTTCTTGCATTCGTTCAACGCTCCGATAAGGATTGGGCGATTTGATAGTCTTGCCTCACCTCGTACATCCTTGCCGCTTTCCTTCTCTTGATACTCGGAGACTATGGCTCCTCCGGCATTGGCGACATAGGTGCTGATAATGTCTTGTTGCGCTTCAAGACCGAGACTTTGCTTCTTTGTCGAAACCCTGTAGTATGCTATGTAATTTGTCATATTTGCTATGTATTTTGTATTTGTAACGCCACTAAAACGTTCCTTTTAGAGCTGTAAATTGAATTATTATACACTAATTATCCCCGACTTTTTTCAACCTCCCATCCCGAATCACTTGGTCCAGTAACTCGAATAGTTCCGACTCCATTACGAAACCGATTTCTTGCTCAATGCCATTTCTCTTATCGAGTGTTCGGACGACATAAGCTCCTTCGGCATCATCAAAAGTAACCTTGACCCATCTGGGACGGTTAAAGGTGCTGCTGACCGAGAAGACCAGCCCGTGAGGAATATCTATAGGTTTTTCGTACTCCCAAGCAGACAGAGTGTCGGGGTATTGGTCGAGGATGTTCCGTATAGTCATTGACGGATTCATTGGCCTTCCTCTCTTTTTCGTAATTTCTCGACGAGTAGGTCAGCCCCCCTTAATGCTTCATCCACGAGACTGTCTATCGACATATCTCCATAGTAATTGTTGGCACATCTACCCATTAGGATGGCGTTGATTGCATTTTCGTGGATTCTCTTCCAATCTTCTTGTGTTCTATTATTCTCCATATTTCGAAAACTCGTTATTACCTGTAATAACGAGAAAAAATGGAAGGCATTGTACTTAATGCATTCATTTAGATTTATTTAGCCATTCTCTTACTTTTTCGAACGCTAAAAAATGCATTTCGAAAGTACAAAAAGAGACACCCTCCTTTTGGAGAGTGTCTTGAATAATTATGGTTAAAAAATTTGATGAAATTGTTTTCTTCTATTGAACCGTGGTTTCTTCGGGTTCGTCCAATAGTATCCACCCAATGTCATTAGGGTTGGCTTCGTTTATGGAATCAAAAAATGCTTTGTTGATGATGTAGTCTCGGTCGTTACAATCGGCCATCCGGAGGGGAACCCATCGGTTCAAGACAGCGAAGAAGATAGGTGGCGTCCAACAACTCTCGACAAACTGGTCTGGAATCAATCCAAACCCCAAATAGTTCGAGTATTTGTCTGCATCAAAGTTCCAAGTCTCTGTCCCGTCCGAGTGATGCACCAATACCCAGTTCTCTTTTTCTCTGAATTCGTCACCCTGTTGTCCTGTCCATTGTTCGACGATAGTCAATCTCTTCAAGTCTTTTCGGGCATAGTCCAATATATCTGCATCATCATCACCTTCGTGGAGCTTTCCGTACAACAATTCTCCGTTAATACAAACAGGTTCTGAAAAAATAACTACTCTATGCATATTCTTAATCGTTTTCTTTCGTATGTTCTTTCTTCATTCGTGCAAGCTCCAGTTCGACGAGAGTCCAAGAAGCCAAGCCAGACAATAGTGCATCAAAATCCAGTGCAAACTTCTCTTTGGTCTGAAGTATCTCTTGACCCTCTATTCTCTCGATATACGGTTCGAGGGTCTGTACCAAGTAATCCTTTATTTCATCGACACCTTTGTCCTCGGCGGATTTCAAAAACTTTTCTTTCGTGTCTCCAAACTCCTCTTTGAGTTTGCTTACGGCTGTGGAGATTGCCGAGTTTCTCTGGGTGCAGTTCTCATTTAGTCCCTGCACGAACGAATCGAAGTCCTTAAATTCAAATAATTTCTTCATTTTCAAATATTTCTTTATACTTTATTTATGGTTTTTCTCATAAATATCGTATAAGAAAACTATGAGAAATGAAGAAAATAATTGTAATTTTTGACAAGCCGGTGGTTCTGCCTAATGACAAATCGGAAAAGACAGCTTGTTACGGAATATTGCTTGATGATTTCGAGAGAGCAACTTTCAGTTATATCGAGAAATATATTAAGAGATACATCCTTCCAGTATCTGAACTTTACAAGGATGGTGTCGAAAACTTCGATGAATGGAGTTATACGAAAGACGGAGAAGTGTTTTACGTCGAAGGCCCTACTTGGTGGGAATATGTGAAAAAATCCGAAAAGACGGGAATTCGATTTGCTGCATTTAGTGAGAAATGCATAGACTTCGAGATTACGAAAGATGACCTATCAGACATCCTTCTCACGAACAAAGACAAGTGGGAACGACTGAAAGCTTTTTGGCATTAAATCAACAAAGTGGATGTCCGCTTTTCCTTTTTTTTCAATCACGTTTATTATCGTGATTTAATCTATGTAATGTAATGTGCTGAATATTAGATAATACATCCAACACAGACACTCAGTTCAAAAAAATGTCTGTAAAACTGGGACATATCCCATTTCCGATTTGTTATATTTATAATGTCGGAGCTTGATTACCGACAACAACGATTTCACGACGGGCCCTATCCGTCATATAGTAATATTTGACATAACCTCTGCATAGGTGAGAATAGGGCTCTCACTTGTGTGGGGGTTTTATGATTCTATGAATGACAAATGGAAAAGAAAATGGTTATCGTTCAGAGGCCAGTTGATGCACGAAAAAAAGGACCCATTGACGATGAAGATGCTTTGGTTCAGCATCAGATACAAAGAAACAGTGTACGAGAGTCCGAAGACATACCGAAATAACTATGCCTTCAATATCGATGGTTCGTGGCTCAGGTTCCCGACGGAATATCGAACAAAGGCGGGGAATCCGAAAGCTTTATACTTCCGCCACAAAAAGGATATTATTGATGAGTTATGCTATTTCTGCCGCTTTCAACGACTAATTGGGGTAGAGACTCAATGGGAGCTCGTCTATCATATGAGTTCTTTCCTTGCAAACATTGTGAAGATGCCTGATGGCGTCTTCGATCCAACAACCGAAAACGTATCCTTATTAAATACGATTGCCGAAAGAATATTGGTATCGGATTGTCCGTATGACACGTTGGAGAGACTGAAAGACGATAGAAGTTTCTGTATCGACCCGGAGACTCTGAAACGCATAGACGATTCTACAAAGAGCATTATGCGGAACAAAGGGAAACGGTTCGCCTCGTATTTAGAGATAAGAGAAAAGTATGACGAATCTAAGTCAAAGGCCGAAAACGCGGCAATCTGTGGGGTGAGTGATTCCACAATCGCCCGATTCAGAAGAAACAGGTCCAAAATGGAACAACTATGCAGTTCCTGTTTCGGATTATAATAGAGATTAAAAGTATGATAGAAAGACATCGGTGGAGTATGCTAGAATGACATAGAAGGGTATGTCATTCAAGCATACTTTTTTTTATGTTGGGGTGTGTCATTCAAGCATACTGCCTATGTCATTCTACACAAAGAATAATATTTACATATTATTTTTGTGAATATTATATTATTCATATCAATTATTATTAGATTAGAAAAGGACTATGAAAGTAGAGATTGATCCTATGGTTTATCAATAAACCAAGAGAGAGCTATGAACTTACTGATTGTAGTGTTGGCTGTCGCCAACGACACTCCCTACGTGCTCGCTGCGCTACGCTACGTAGGGAGTGTGTTTAGGGAAGGAGATTGAAACAATGATGAGGTGCTTTGTTATCTTCATTTCTTTTAGAGAAGGTGATTTCCTTACCACTACCTCCTTAAAGAAAGAAACTCTGTTAGACAACCAGAATACCTTCTCTATGGTATTATTTCTTAATAATCACAACCATCCTCTGCCCCTCCTACGAAGTCTCTGAAACATCCTGCCTCTGACATAATAATAGTATTATAACTTTCATCCTCCTTACCAAGAACCATCACTGCTTTCACGAGAATCACTTCATAAACCACCTCTTCTTGATGGTTAGTGGGTTCTCTGATTTTTAAAAACTCTCTACTCAATCATTCCCTTTTGTGCCGTGCTCCGTCCTCGTGATGCTTGATGCCGTTGCCCGTTCCGTTCCCACTCTCAACCTTACCATACCGAAACGGCAACTACCATTGCTGCCTTCTAACCCATTTTACGAAAATAAGAACTTTTGATTTTGATTATTGGTGTAAAAATAGTATCTTTGCAACAAAGGATGACAAAAAGGTTCTTTGAAAAAAAATGAAAAAAATGCGATTTTGATTTTGATTGTTGAATTAAAAATAGTATCTTTGTAAAAAACGAAAATAAAGAAGTTGATAACACCACAGAAGAAAAGATTAAACTTTATAATAATATATGTAAATTAAAATGAAAAAAGTAAATGAAGAGGTAAAGGGAAGCATCACCTCCACGAAAGCTTCCAAAGAAATCAAAGTATGTGAAAACAATTCAAGCGCACTTAATGATTCCACAACGAGCATTAAGGACAAAATTGCAAAAGCAAACAAGAAGTTTATGAGTTACAACACCGAACCTATTTTGGAAATGCTTGCAGCTTGCGACCTTACTCTTACCGAGACGAGTCACTATGGCAATCTGTACACATTCAAGGCCAACGATGAGAGCGAATTGTTCTCCTCAAAGGATTTTCCAATGAGCGTAACGGTGGAAGTCTGCCCATCTTGCTGTGTTACTTTGACCGTAATAAACCAGAAAAACAGCCGTGTGTTCATTCACAAACGTGGATGCCATATCAAGGAAGGATTTGAGTTGTATGCTCTGGACAATCTTTTATGGAATATGAGTTGCCGCACACACGACAAAATAGAGAAACTCCGGTCCAAGGAAATGAGATAATATTTTGTTTAAGAAATTAAAAGGTCGATAAACGTTGACTCCACTGATTGCATCATCTTGCAATAGTGATTGACCACTGAACAGACCGTCATCCAGACGGTTTCTCCCAAGAGTTTACTTGATTATGACAACTGCACTTATGGCGCAGATTGATAGAACTATGTCCTTTTGACGGTCTGCTTGGTCGAGTTAAATGATTTGATAATTAACGATTTAAAAAAACAATAACAATTTAATCAAAATCTCAAACAATGTTAAGCTCAAAAAAAATCAATGTAAAGAAAAGTCGTAAAGGTGATGTCTACATTTACACTTTCGAGTTAGAGAGCGTGGATGACAAACTGTATGTAGAAGTTGCCGCATCTGACCGTATGCGTTACAGAGTGAAATTCCCTAAAAACAAGGATATGCGCTCTAGGGAAACAAGAGAAAAAATAGAGGATATCTGGTATGATTATCTCCAGTTCCCATCAACAAAAGGGAAAGTCAGTTTTCAGATTGTAGTTGATTCGCATTTTCATTTATTTGTGGCTGCTATAAATTCAGATAGAAAGGTGGGACTTCTTTTTGACAAACTTACAGAAGATACTATTTTAGAAACAGTCTCGGACAAGCGGTTTGTAGGGGAATTAGGTGAGTTTGACTCTTTTGATATAGATTACAATGAGGGTGTACTTGGTAACGGTGGGGTCAATTATAGGGTGTTATATGATAGCGAAGATGGTTGTGTTTATGCTATGGAAGAATGAGGTATTTAAAAATTCAAACAATAAGTAATGTAAAAAAAAATATGTTTAATCTATAACGCGTAAAATATGAAAGATTCAGAATGCAAACAAATCCTCAAGATCACAGGAGAATATGAAACATCAAAATTTGATGAGATGTATCCAGTTGACAATAAACTGGAAATTACAAAAAAATTAGTCGCAGTTGCAGTCGATCCGATTATGGAATGTATGAAAGATTATTCAGACACAATCAAGAAAAAGAAGTGTTACGAACTAGTAAAATCTTTCGTGGATACCCATCTTGACGAAATCGTGGATAAGATGTATGGGGTTTTTGAGAAAAACGAGAAAGGCGCAACATTGATTGTTGGCGTTGCAACAAATCCGAATCCGTATCTCCCATATAGAATCACAAATACTATCGTAGTTCCTAATGGTGAGAGAAACACATTTGAGATTCTGGTCGTGGATGACAAAAAATGCGAACCAATTACGATTGGAACTTTTACTTGGGTGTTTTGTCAAGAGGATGAACAGGAAATGGAAAAAATGATGTCAGACTTTGAACAGTATATAGTAAAATGAGTGTTGAGACTCATTCAATAATTTGAAACAACAAGGTCGGACTTAACAATTAAAACCGACCACTGAACAGACCGTCATCAGGACGGAGTTCCACAATAGTTTTATATGATTATGACAACTGTACTTCTGGTGCAGAGTGCTAGAACCATGCCCTTTTGACGGTCTGTTTGGTAATATAAAATTGAAAGATAATCAGTATGTTAAGTAAGTTTAATTGCAAATAAAAACAAAAAAATGGATAAGATTATTTCAACAAAAGAAATCAACCGTTATTTGAAGAACGGTATCGTCACTCCCGAAATTCTCGGCTATGCTGCGTACAGTGTCAACAAGAGAGCAAAAAACTGGCGTGATAAAGAGTCGGAATACAGGGATATTAGAAGACATAACCGCTACTGGTATGACAAGTACGACAACGAAGGGAAGGCGCGTGAAAAGAAGGAGGAGTACTATGACTACAAGGAACGTATCTGTCAGATGTTCAAACCAACAAAAGTGCATTCTCTTACACTATGGAGATGGAACAGAGACCTTCGGGAAAACCTTCCTATAGAGAAATACTTCCTTTACTACGAATTCGGAGGTTTCTCTTTCCATCAACCGGTTGATGGAGATGTCGAAACGTTCAAACTTCCGGTTGAGGAATTGTATGATGATTTTGGAACCTATGGTGCTGACATAAACGAATTGATGTCTATGCAGATGGTCAATAAGATTATGAACGGAATCAAGAAAGGTGAATATCAACTTCAAGCAGCATAGCAATATGGGTTCAGTTGCATACGATTATTTGGCAGATGAGCAATTGATCGCATAACAACAGAAAGAATAGAATATTAAATAAAATTATTTTTAACTTTTAAAACCTTATGGTGTAAAGGTGAACCAACTTATAATTATGCCGAATTGGTGCAATAACAATTACGCAGTGAAGGCTGCAACAGAAAATGTCCTTAACTTTGTTAACGAAGGACTGAAAAATCTTGGAATGGAAACCAAGGACAATATCGGTGATGCTATCCGTAGTCTTTGGGATGGGAAAAACGAAGTGACAATGGCAACTTTCAGGCCTATCCCAGAAACATTCACGAAGCACGATACCACAAACGAAAAGAGAGGAAGGGATGCTCTTGATTGGGATACAAATGAACCTCTTTTCAAGTCCGACGATGAGTATGAAACCTATTGTAGGGAGTATGACGAAGCTGTTAAGTATCAAAAAGAAACCTATGGAGTGGTCGGTTGGTATGACTATAACTGTTTGGTGGCATTCGGATGTAAATGGAATTGTGATGTGGCATTGGATTCTTTCAGTATAGATGACTCTATAGGCATAACTACCATCCTGATGTCGGGTGATACACCCTGGTGCTTTCCTGACCTTTGGCTATTGTATATCAAGAGCAGGTTTAACCTTAATGTATATGTCTCCTCTCACGAAGAATTCAATGAGTTTAATGTTTTTGGAGAAATAGATAATCTGGATTTTCAGTGGGCCAAAGAGTACGAAAGAGAAAAAAAACCTGTTCGCGACGATTACACAAATGACGAAGAGTTTTGGGAAGCATATAGGACTTTTTGGGACAATCTGATAGCAGAGTTGCATTCAAAACTAATAGAATGCGTAAATAAACCGTCCGTCGATTGAGAAAGTCATTGGACTATCGAATAACAAATTAATATTTAAACTATGAGAAAAATAAAAAAAGACCCGTGTTTTAACGAAAATGAAATGACTGTCACCGTGCCTAATAGAAGTCAAACGAATTATGATAAAATGTTTAGATTCTTGGTTCTAGAGGCAGCCCTCCGGATTGCTATGGAAAGTAATGAAAGCCCAATGTATCAAATTGGCCGTAAGGGTATGGTTGAAATTATCAATAATTTACCTAACGAGACTTTGATAGACTTGGCTGAAGCATGTGCTTGGTATATCGATTACAAAATTGGTCAAAAATGCCTTAGTAGAATCATGGAAGAACATGTCCAAAAAGACCCTGATTATAATGATGCTAATGATGTGTTTGAATACGAACGATGCTCTGAAGGAGTAGATATTACATTCAAATCAATTGAGGAAATCATAATGAGGTATTATCGAGAAAATCTACTCGTGATAATATGATAAGGTATCTATGGTTTGTGGGGCGGAATGCCATTGAATGTCATTCCGCCTTTTTTACGATGGTTAAAAGAAGCTAAAAGACTTAGTGTGAATGCAATGCTTGAAGATTGTTTTCGTTATTATGTATTGGTTTTAAATATGTTTTGTGATAATGAATATAGTCAAAGGAACACTTAAGGAGATAATGATATGGAACAGTATAGGAATGAGTTGACGCTGCTGAACACAAGGTGCTGGGCAGATGTCGTTGAAGGTTTGAAGTGTACTTTTAAGAACTTAGTTAAAGAGGCCGTTGAAGAGGTCCTCGATGACAAATTGTGCAATGCCAATATTGAGGACAGACGGTTGAACGCCGAAGAACTGTGTAAGAGATGGAGCATTACAAGAAACACTCTTCACAAATGGGAAAGAGATGGGATTATTTCGCCATTGCCTCTTGGTGGACGGAGAAAGATTTACTCGATGAGGGATGTGCTGAACGCAGAATCGGAAGGATTGGTTAGAATCGTTTGCTAATGAAACTGGTAGTACGCACCAAACAGAAAGAAGGGATGCACCCTTTGCATACTCGAATGAATGTCGAGGGTGCTGTCCTATGGGTGAATTTGTTGATGAGGGTTGATGTCGCGGAGTGGAACGAGGTCTCTCAATCCGAGAGGAAGCTGAACAACTTTCTAACCAAAAAAGGTATATCCAAGAAGGTTGCACTAATTGAGGAGGCTATCACGGATATGCGAAGACATCATAGACTGACCAAAAGGAATTTGGAGAGTGCTATCGAGAGTATCGTTCTGGCGGATAAGAGAGATGAACTGAAGCGTGCAGAGGAACTTAAGAAGTATGTCGAGGATAAGAAAAGAAGCAATGTTAAGAATTTCGTCACCGAATACATCAAAGGCATAGAGAATGGAGAAGTGCGTACTTCAAAGAAAGAGAAATATGCGAAGGAATCTGTGAAGAACTGGCTGCAATTTAAGAGGGTCTTCTTGGACTTCTACAAAATTAGGCCGTTTGGATGGGATGATATCAACGAATCTCTTGCCGATAGATACATCTCATATTTGGAAGACCTTGATTATATGAAGTACACGATTGACAAGCATATCAGTCTATTCAAGACGTTGATTGGAGTTGCGGAGCGGCAAGGTCTGCACACAAACCACCTCGCTTGTGGTTTTCTTAAGAGTCCCCAAATCAAAGAGGAAGATAAAGCCAAGGAGATATACCTCACCAAAGAAGAGTTGTTAGCTTTGTATGATATGCCGCTCACTGGATTTGAAGAGAAGGTAAGGGATGTTTTTCTGATTGGTTGCTTCACGGCGTTAAGATATAGCGATTACAGCAGGATAGAAAAGGCCAATATCGGTTTTACTCATAAAGGTACAAAGGTCATCCGACTCAGGCAAGAGAAAACCGCCGGCACTGTAGTTATCCCCATTTTGGATGAAAGGCTGGAAACCTTGTTGATGAAATATGACTATAACGTCCCCAAAATATCCGACCAGAACCTCAATCGAACTATTAAGGAAATCTGCAGAAGATTGTCCGAAACTGTACCGAGTCTTCAGAAAAAGGAAAGAACGGTTTTAACTTTGAAAGAAAAAAGAGCAGAGGAGGATGCAAAGAAGAAAAAAGAAACTCTATACGAATACGACGAACAGGGTTATCCTTTGAAGGCACGGTGGGAACTTGTCGCAAGTCATACTGCAAGACGAAGCTGTATCACTAATATGTATCTCTCACAGAGGTTCAGTGCCCAACAAATGATGAGCGTGAGCGGCCACAAGACAGAAGCGCTGTTATACAAGTATGTGAAGCTGTCATTGGACGAATATGCCGAGTGTGTGGCGAGTGCCGCTGGGGATGATGGATTGTTCTAAAAACAGGTGATTGGATTGTGTCATTAGGGTGCGTCTATGGACGCACCTTTTTTTATGAATTCTTCAAAATATGACCAAAATATGACCAAATTTGGGATATGTATAAAAAAAGAATTCCACATTTCGTTCATTTTGAACTTTTTGTAGAATTCTCTGTGTGCCCGGAACAGGACTTGAACCTGCACTCCTTTCGGAACACGCACCTGAAACGTGCGCGTCTACCAATTCCGCCACCCGGGCGACACTCTTTTTGGTAGTAAAAAAAGCAACTTATCGTTGCTCTTTTGTGCCCAGGACAAGACTTGAACTTGCACCGCCCTACGGCGACTACCCCCTCAAAGTAGCGTGTCTACCAATTCCACCACCTGGGCTTCGCTTCTCTTGAAAGCGGTTGCAAAAGTACTACAAATTTTTTAAACGACAAAATATTTTTTTTATACTTCTTTATACGATTTTGAAAATCAGGTAGGTGTGTGTTGACTGTTAAAAAAATTTTGCCAATTGAAAAAAACTAACTACTTTTGCAAGCGATTTCGAAAGTGAAATTATGCCCTGGTGGCGGAATGGTAGACGCGGTAGACTCAAAATCTGCTGTCAGCAATGGCGTGGGGGTTCAAGTCCCCCCCGGGGTACAAAAGGAGGTCAAAAAAGGCCTCCTTTTTTGTGTGTTTTTGTTTTTTTAACAATTTGGTGTGGATGTAAGTTGTTGAAAATTAAAATAGATTGGCGTTGTGTCGTAGTGACTGGACGTTTGTTATTATGCAATTCGTATTTTTTTGTATTTTTGCAATCTAAATATTAAAGTAAAAGTACAAAAGATGAACAAGAAAATCAAGGGTGTTATATTGGCGGCGTTGATAATGATTGCCGCTGTGTCGTGTTCGAAAGACCATGTAATAATCGGCTTTTGGCAGCAAGCATCGGACAGACTTACTTATATAGATACGTTGGGTGTGGAACGAGAGAAGAATTTGACTGATAGTGCGGTTACTCTCTGTTTTATGGATTCGGATACTGTCTATTTGAGTTATGGTAAGAAGCACCCACTACTCAGTACTCCGCCATATCTGCTTACAGACAGCCTCCGCAGCGAGATCGCAGATTTGCGTTGCAATCTGTCGAGAGACACGCTTCTTTATACACTTACAGAGAATAGCTTGACCATCGGGACTCAGGAGTATCAGCTTGATAAGCTTAAAGGTCGCTGGATGATACTCTCCACCACTGATTCTATGAATGGCAAAGTGGCAACACGCGAGGTGACTTTCTTCAAACCGAGAAAATAGGTTCGTTGATGCATCCAATTGTAACAGACGCTTCCCTATTGAACTTTAATACATTCGGTATTGACTGCAGGGCTAAGAACCTTGCAATGGTAGAATGTGTGGCCGATGTTGAATATTTGGCCAGCAAAGGTTTATTGGATATAGGAGGTTTCAAAGTGATAGGGCAGGGAAGCAATCTTGTTTTTGGGGCGAGCTACGATGGAACAGCTGTTTTGATGCGTAACAAAGGAGTGCGTGTGTTACGAGAAAACGATGCCTTTGTTTCGGTAGAGGTGGCCGCAGGTGAAATCTGGGATGAATTTGTAAAAAATGCTATCGCACAAGGGTGGTATGGTATTGAAAATCTTGTTGCAATTCCAGGCACAGTTGGGGGGGCTGCGGTACAGAATGTTGGAGCTTACGGCGTTGAGGCAAAGGATGTTGTGGAGGGCGTTGTGGTTTATGATGTGAAAAACCGAAGAACCGTTTTTTTTACGGTGGATGAATGTGCCTACGGTTACAGGGACAGCAGATTCAAACATATAGATAGCGGTCGTTATATTATTACGTCTGCTGTCTTTCGTCTGTCAAAGAAATATAACCCTATATTAACATATAAGGCTCTTGCGGAGTCGCTATCTGTAGAAAAGGTTCTGGACGCTGCGAAAGTGGCAGATGTTATAGAAAGGATTAGATGGGCGAAATTGCCGAAACCGGAGGAAAAGGGCAGTGCCGGCAGCTTTTTCAAGAATCCATTAGTGTCGGGTGCACAGTTTGATGAGATGAAACGGAAATATCCAGAAATGCCGTCTCATAAGACAGATGGAGGGTATAAACTTGCCGCTGGATGGTTAATAGACATGTGTGGTTGGAAAGGCCGCATTCTTGGACGTTGTGGAGTCTATGAAAAACAGGCCCTTGTGCTGGTAAATTGTGGCGACTGCGATGGATCTGATGTTCGAAACCTTGCTGACGCAATCGTGAGAGATGTGAGGCAGCAATTTGGGATTTCGCTTGAATGTGAGGCGGAATTTGTGGGTGTGTAGAAACAGAATATAATTTGAGATAGCACAAACAATAATCAAACAATATTGCAATAGATATGACCGAGATATTCTGGGACTGGTTTAAAGACAATAGTGAACAGCTTACGATGATAGACGACCTCGATGAGTCGGTGTCGAAGCAGTTGCTTGAAAATATGCAGTCTGCTCTCGACAAATACTGTGAGGGTATTACTTTCGAAATAGGGGAACCGACACCTGCCGGACGAACAGTGACTTTCTCGGCAGAGGGTGACATTGACCTGTTTAAGTTTGTGACTGACCTTGTGGAAGAGGCTCCAGACTTTGACTGGTGGAATTTTGTGGCTTTCAAGCAACCGAAAGGTAAAGGCTTGAAGGTCTATTTCGATAAGTTCCAGTTTGACACCCGCAAGATGTATTTCACCGAGTTGGAAAATGAGGATTCTCCAGATGTGGTTGGTCTGCGTGTGGCATTAGAAAAACCTATGGAGGATGACGATGACCAGTTGGTGGGCGTGTATGTCACTATTGAGGCTCTGATTGGCGAGTTTGACTGCGCTACACTAATAGGTTATCTTGAAATTTGTCCACTGCCACAGGAACCGGTCAAAGAGGGTTTTAAAAGAATGGATGAGTTGCCTGAATTTATTGAGTGGTTCAAGAACAGGTAGTAATATGTGAATTGATAGATGTATAAGTAATTTTAATACCACGATTTAAAACTAAAATTTAAAATTTCAAACTATAATCATGAGCAAAGTGGATGTTCTGTTAGGCCTCCAGTGGGGCGACGAAGGAAAAGGAAAAGTGGTCGATGTGTTGACACCTCAATATGATGTTATAGCACGTTTCCAAGGTGGACCCAATGCAGGTCACACCCTTGAATTCAGCGGTATAAAGCATGTGCTTCATATCATTCCGTCTGGCATTTTCCATGAGGATAAAATCAATGTGATAGGCAATGGTGTTTTGATAGAGCCTTATATATTCGCACAGGAAGTTATGGCGTTGAAAGATAAGGGTATTGATGCAACAAAAAACCTTTACATCTCAAAGAAGGCCCATTTGATATTACCGAGTCACCGTATGCTTGATGCTGCTAACGAGAAGGCCAAGGGCAATGCCAAGATAGGATCGACGCTTAAAGGTATTGGGCCAACTTATACGGACAAGGTGGCGCGTAGCGGCATTCGAGTGGGGGATATTATGGAGTTTGATTTCCGTGAGCGTTACGAACTTCTGAAAGTTCAGCACTTGCAGACAGCCCATACGTTGAAATTTGATGTGGAGTCGTTCCGTATAGATAATATGTCACTTAAGGATTATGAGAAAGAATGGCTATCATCGCTCGAAGTGCTGAAGCAGTTTAGACTTGTCAATAGTGAGTACTTTATCAATCATTGTCTTGACGAAGGCAAGAAGGTTCTTGCAGAGGGAGCCCAGGGGTCTATGCTTGATATTGATTTCGGGTCATATCCATTTGTTACGTCGTCGAGCACCATCACGGCTGGTGTCTGCTCGGGATTGGGTGTTGCACCTTCGAGAATCGGTCGTGTTATGGGTATAACCAAAGCTTACTGCACCCGTGTGGGCGCAGGTCCGTTCCCGACGGAGCTGTTCGACGAAACCGGAGAGCGTCTCTGCCAGCTGGGTCACGAGTTTGGTGCCACCACCGGACGCTCGCGTCGCTGTGGCTGGATTGATATACCGGCTCTGAAATATGCCTGTATGCTCAACGGTGTGACCGACCTGTTCGTCACCAAACCCGACGTGATGAACGACTTCGACGAGATAAAGATGTGTACCAACTATGAAATCGAAGGACGGAAAACAGATGAGTTGCCGTTTGAGTTCAATGCTGTAGAAATTAAACCTGTTTATACCTCATACCCTGGATGGAAGCAGGAACTGAATGGAGTAAAGAACTACAATGAGTTGCCAGCTCGTCTGCTTGAATATCTTTATGCCATCGAGAACATCACAGGCATACATATTATGGCGGTTTCGATTAGTCCAGACCGCAAAGATGTGTTGTTCAAGCAATAAAAAAAGCGGTTCTGCGTTATTTTGCAAGAAAATTATGGAAATAAAATACTAAAACGACAAACATTAATACCTTTAATGATATGAAAAAACTGCTTCTTATTGCCGTAATGTGTCTGCCAATGTTTCTCTCTGCGCAGACCAAGATAAAAGAAACAGATGTGCCCAAATCTGTTCTGCTCTCTCTAGAAAAGACCTATGAGGCATACAAGGTGAAAACTTGGTATCAGGCTCCTGGCCAGTATATTGCAGATATTATTGTCGATGGGCAGTCGGGTCGCAGCTATTTCACTGCCAATGGAGACTGGCAGTACAGCACTTTCCCCACAGAGTTGAAAGAGTGTCCTACGCTGATGAACACATATTTTGTGAATAACTATCCGGGTTACCGTGTGAAGAGTGTAGATTACGTGGAGGAGATGAGTGGAGACAACTACTATCGTATGATAGTGGTTCGAAAAGGTGTCGGTGCAGAAGATTGTGAAATGGTCTTTGATACCAAGGGCAAGTTGATGAAGAACAATGCACCTGACCCAGATGATGTGAAAGCTGATTATTATGCTCGAAACAACCCTGAGGAAAAAGATCTCAAAAAACGTCCGAAGCCGGAGGAGGATGTTGCATCGTCACCAAGGGAGGCTCCTTCAAATGGAATTGTTGCCGCGTTTACTAAAAAGGTCCCCCCCGCTCGTATAAGCGTTGGCCCTGATTGGATAAAGAGGGGATCCGACCAGTTTGTCGCATACTACTCCAACAATCAGAAAGTACAGTTTGAGGCTGTGTATGATGTAAATACTGAGAAGGCCATCATGACGGGAAAAGTTTTACCAAAGGAGCGTTATACCAATGCTATCATAAAGTATCTTAACGAGAAATATAAAAACGAAAAATACAAAGTGGAAAAGATGGTGGTTTACGAGTACGACTCAAAATATCGTGACGATGCAACGGGCAAGAAACCCAAGCCTTACACTTATGTTGTGGTTAGCCAGAAGATCAAAGGAGAGAAAAAGCCCAAGTACACACGTATGGAGTTTGACAACTCAGCCAAGTTCATGGGGCTGTTGGCTGCACCTCTCGATGAGAAAGATATTCAATAGTCTTTCTAAGTTGTAAAATATTGTCTTATGAAAAAGTTCGCAATCTTGGTTGCATCACTTCTTGTCATGGGAGTTGTATGCAGTGCGCAGCAAAAAGACAACGAGGCATCTACTCTTACGGCTGAGCAAGCAAAATCTGTGGCAAAAATTTTGAAACAACACAATGTGATGATGAATTTTTGCGGATGCTGTGAAAAGAGTTCGGTGCAATGCATAAAAATAGGAAAGGTAACATATGATTCTGTAAGTGTCAACGTGTCAGGTGTGAATATAGAAACGGGCGCCAAATATAGTAGAATAATAGATGTGGCTGATATTTGGGTACCTCAATTAAGATCCCGTCGGATATCGGATATGCAGTGTGTTGGACTATTGGCTGGCATTCAGTGCGATCCTTGTATGTCGCCATCTCTGCCAACTGGTAAGGTCGGTGAGGATATGTTGACCATGGAGCTTGATGGACTAATGGAGGCTGATAGTAAAAAACATGTTGATAAGGCCAAAAGCGTTGAATTTAAAGACCATAGATTGATGAAAAAAACAGATCTGGTAGATAGGAAAAATATCAAATCTGACATGAAGAAGAGATCTTCTCTAAATGGGAAACGATTTGATAAAGATGTGGCTCCAGTAAAAAAGGTGATAGGGAACAAATAAAAATTGAAGAGTAACATTATTGAAACAGGGTCGCGTATTTATTGATACGCGACCCTGTTTCAATTGAATTTGAATTGTTGTATAATGTATTATTTCAATCTAAAGGTCTTTTACTAATCTTACAGAAAGACCGAAATGCCGTTTTGCGAAATTTGTGGGATTGACGGCTTCTTTCCCGAAGAACAAAATATTGCAGTTGATGCTGCTGAGGTGTGTGGATGACCAGTAAAAGCCACATTCGGTGTAGTTGGTGAATTTGGTGAATACACTGGTACCCTCGCGATAACCTGCGGCAGGCAGAAATACGGCACCCGCAGTTTGCATCTTGCTCCACTTTGAGGAAGTATATCGGTTTGTCTTGAAACCATTCTCACAACCAGCTGTGAAGTCCATACCGTTAGGTAAATTCCAGTTGTCAGGTAGGATTATGAGGCCATCTACGTTATTGACTTTTGCCAATCCAAATTTTTCGCTGGCGCCTTTTCTGTTGTTGAGAAGATATTTCCACTCGTCTTTTGTCATAGTCCTCCATTGTCCAGGAGTCCCGCCACCGTTCTCGATGGCGTTGTATCGTCCCCAGTCGGCGTTGGTGTATGTGCCGAATAGGTTGGCTGCAGTGTCTCCACCGGGACAGTAGCTGCTGTAGTTCGTGGAATCGCTGTATGGCATATAGGCGGCTGCTCCACTATTCCAACCACTGGTGCCCCATCCGAAGAGGTCGATCCATCCCGTGTATGTGGCAGAGATGTTTTCGTTGTCGTTGCCTATTATGTCGTATTGTGCATCAGCAAAACGCCATATAGAACCTGATGGTTGATACTGCAAATTTCCACGCGAGAATTTAACATGCGTTGAGTCGCTAACTGAGAAAACGCCGTTAACGGAACCGTCGTTGTCGAGTCCTGCTTCATTGTCTACTTTGCATGCGCTGCAGACGGTCAAAATGATCACGGCGATAGTGAGTAATGTCTTTTTCATGGTGTTTCTTTTGTTAATGTTTGAATATGCTATTTTGCCAGCAGCTTCGCCTTCAGCTCTTCCGGGATTGCGGCGCTCGCATGTGTGCGACGGTCGTATCCCGACATCACCGTGCGGCATACGGCGCAGTCAACGCCGGTGTCCTGGTTGACGATGTGCTGCTCTACGGCGATGCTTTTGTTTCCGATGCGTTTCACAGCGGTGGTGACCGCGATGTTGTCGTGATAGCGTATCTGGGAGGTGAAATCGACCTCGAAATGGACAATCATCACCGTGAAGTCGCCCTGCTCGGGCGGTATTCCTGCTTCGGTGAAAAACTTAGATTTGCCCAAGTCGAAATACTCCATGATGACGGCGTTGTTCACATGCCCCATCTGATCGACGTCGTTGAATCGTATTTGAATAGGTAGTGTGTGCATGGCCCTATCCCAGTATCGATTTCACAATTTCGGCGACCACTTTGTTGTCGGCGGTGCCGGCAAACTTCTTCGAGGCGGCGCCCATCACCTTGCCCATATCTTTGGCGCTGGTGGCGCCCACTTCGCTGACTATGGCTCTCACCGCTGCCTCTATCTCATCTCTCGAGAGCTGTTTGGGCAGATAACGCTCTATAATCGAAGCTTGGAACAGCTCGGCTTCGGCCAGGTCGCTGCGGTTCTGTTGGTTGAATATCTCGGCTGCCTCTTTGCGCTGTTTCACCAGTTTCTGCAATGTGGCCAATTCGGCAGCTTCGTTCACTTCGCCTTTGCCTGTCTTGAGCAGCAGTATGGCGGCTTTGATGGCGCGCAGCGATTCCAGCACGTCTTTCTCTTTGTTGAGCATCGCCTGTTTGATATCGGCGTTGATTTTCTCTTCTAACATGGTGTGTAAGCTTTATTTGTTAGCAAAAAAGGGAAGCACATGTTTCGTACTTCCCTTCTTGTGGCATCGACTGGAATTGAACCAGTGACACACGGATTTTCAGTCCGCTGCTCTACCTACTGAGCTACGACGCCATCGAACATCTTTCCGATGATTTCGGTTTGCAAAGATACTACAATTATTTATAATGACAAAATATTTTTTTTATTTCAGAACATAAGGTGCTTTTTATCTGTGTTGTATGACTGTTTGGACAGAAGTAATATTTACTCGGTTAGGGGGCTTCTTTTGTCGATGTCACTGCTCTTTGCGAAAATATTTTGCTTGCGTCAAAAAGGTGTCCGTCCAATTATAATTTCAAGTTAGAAGTGCAACACAAGGCAAAATGGTGGATACACAAAAAAAGAGATGTAATAAAAACAAAATAATTACGTTAATATCTACAATTTTTATGGTATTAAAATTAAAAACAAACATTATGAAAAAGAATGTATGCTTTCGGTTGGCAGTGATGGTTGCAGTCATGCTTCCACTTTTTGTTTCATGTGACAAGAAAGATGGCGAAAAGAAAGAAGATCCGGCTGGAACCATCGAGGCGAATGTCCGCAACGATGATCGTTGGAGTTTCGCCACCATCTCACTGGGTCGATATACTTATACATATACATATGGGGATGGCCCGACCGAGGGTCCGTTGGAAGTCGGTTTGGATATTGATGGTTCAAACAACTTCTTTCTCCGATATGACGGTGGTCAGGGCGATGAGATGAAGGAAAAGTTTATCGCCAATGTGGGGAGCGTTGACGGTCTTGCCTATGTCGAAACGATTCCTACCAGTGGCTGGTCGGCTCGTTTGGCGGTTAAACCTGGTTGTGGCTACGTCATCAGATATAGGGGCAGTGAAAACCAAAGGCTTTACTACACTATGGATGCGAGCCTTGAACGCTACGCCCGCTTCTATGTTGTCGAATGGGTGACGAGCACGGCTGGAGGTATTATAGGCGCTAGGGTGAAGTTCGAACCTGAATGGACTCCTTCAAAATAATTATATCAGCGTCTTTCGGGATTTTTGCCTACGATAAATGAATGATGCACGTCTCGCTTGCGAGATATACATCGTCGGTTTGTCGTGGGAAAATATGTGCTGCTACAGGAAAAACCTGCAGATAAAGTTGTATTTTTGCATTGTCGTAAACCAAGAAAAATAATCTATCGATATGAAAAAGACAGCTCTTTTGCTCACCTTGGTGCTCTTCGCCGCAACGCTTGTGGCTCAACCCGGAACGCACCATCCGAATTCACCCTCTCGCTACAATGTTGATCTGAAGGTCCGTTCGCGTGGCGGCGAGCGTTTCATCGTCACCGTCGATGGCAACCGTCAGGTTGGAGGTCCCGTCAACGCCTATACCTTCAGCGGCCTTACCCGCGGACGCCACAACCTCACTGTTGAGCTCACCAAGCCTGCTCACGCAACCGTCCGCACCACCGTCGATCTGCAGGCGCCCGAAGAGGAATATCTGGTCGTATGGCGCGCTTCCACCCACGGCACCGAGCTTGTGGTCGAGCCTGCCAATATGTCCACCTTCGTTCCCGGCACTGGCCGCAACTATCAGCCGCCTTCGACCATCGTGCCTCCCACTGGTCGCACGGGTGGCTTCCGCGAAGGTTATCAGGAGGGCTACCGCGACGGCTGGCGCGATGCCATCAACAGCCTTATGCCCCATCCTGTCGAAGTTATCGACCCCACTGCTGTCGCCGTCGAGGCTATCCCGGTGGCTACACCTGGGGAGGTTGCGCAAGTGGTCAGCCAGCTGAAGTCGGAGTCGTTCGACAACAACCGCTCCGAGCTCGCACAAGCTATGGTGGTTTCCAAACTCTTCACCACCGCCGACATCAAGCGCATGCTTGCCACCTTCACCTTCGAGGACAACAAGCTCGACTTTGCGAAGTTCGCCTACGATTATGTCGCCGACCCCGAGAACTATCCCCAGGTCGCTTCGGTATTCACCTTCAGCTCAAACAAAACTGAGCTGCTCAACTATATCAAGCGCCACCTGCGTTAGGCGGCATCACAGCTCCACAATCTTCGAGGGCAGGGGGCCTGCTTCGAGTTTCCACTTCAAGCTGCCCGACTGCGTGAAACAGTATATATCGCCGTTGGCTCCGTATTGAGCTCCGGCGATATATATTTCTCCGGTCGTCGGGTTGACGTTGATGGCGTAGGGGTAGTACTGTGCGCTGTATCCGGAGGTCTCCGACACCGTGATGCTGTTTTCCTGAAGCGTCGTTCCATCGACCACGCGTATCTGCCCGTTCCACGCTTGCCCGTAGTTGTGGGCGTAGTAGTATATCTTCCCGCCGTAGGTGTCCATATTCGATATCGCCGAGTTGATGCGGCGTACGCTCAGGTCGCTCAAATCCACTATGGCCACACCGCCCTGCACATCGTCGTAGTTGCCCGTGTAGGATATCGCCACATGGCTGTTGTCGAGCTGTTTTATCTTTGCGGGGTTCACTCCCACTGTGATTTTCTGCGTTTCGGTGAAGCTGTTTTTGCTCACCACCGACATCGTCGAGTCGTACATTGGGTTGCCGGCGTTGTCGTTCTTCCATGTGTTGACCACATAGATGTTGTCGCCCACCACGCACAACCCTTCGGGTTGCAAGCCGCTCAGCTGGCAGGTGGCTTCAATCTGCAGCGACGCGGTGTCTATCCTCACTACGCTGGTCGGCGAATAGCAGCTCACATACACCTTGCCGCCGTCGCAAGCCAGATAGCGTGGACCTCGGTTGCCCATCTTTATCTGTGTCGATTTGCCGCTCTTGCGGTCGAGCACTTCGATGGTGTTCGAACCCCATACCGCCACATATACCTTGCCGCCATACACCACCACATCCTGCGCCACGTCGCCCAATCCGCGTCCGTTGATTTTGGCGAAGAAGCTGTTGGTGATGCTCATGTCGCTGTAGTCGATCACGCTCAGTTCGGCTTCGTTGTTGCCCCATCCGCCTTCGTTCAGCACAATGGCGCCGCGTTCAGGCATAGCGTCCGGTACCTCCTCTTCGTTGGGCTTCCTGCATCCCGCAAACATCAAAGCGATGCAAACAACAGTTGTCAAGTACAATCCGATATGTTTCATGAGTTTTAAGTTTTAAAGGTTCAAAAGTTTTAAAGGTTCAAAAGGTTCAAGAGTTCAAAGTTACAATTGTCTAATCACTAATCACCAATCACTAATCACTAATCACTAATCACCAATCACTAATCACCAATCACTAATCACCAATCACTAATCACTAAAGTTCAAACACCGCCGACACCCGGTAGTTGCGTCCCATCATCGGGTAGCTGCGCACTATCTCGTACTGCACGTCGAATATGTTCAGCACCTGTCCTTTCAGTTTCAGCTTGCTGCCGTTCTTGAACTCGAACGTGTGCGCCAGCGTCAGCCCTTGGTCGCAGTAGGGCTTCAGTCGCGTGTCTTCGGTGTTCTGCTGGCGGTAGTAGCGGCTGCCCACCGCCATCGCCGTGTAGCCGAAATCCACCCACGGTGTCTCGACATACAGCGATGCGCCTCCCGAGTTGCGCGGCGTGTAGGGTATCTGGTGGCCGTAGGTCTTCGACGTCGGGTCAGTGCGGTCGGTGGCGTTTTGGTAGGCATAGCTGCCCCCGATGGTCAGCGTGCAGCGCCCGAATGCGATATCCACGTCTGCCTTCGCATCCACGCCCCATATATCCACCCGTCCGAGGTTTATCATCGACCACAGGAACATGTTCTGCACCGGGATGGCAATCAGCTTGTCGCTCACGCGGTTGTAGTAGGCGTCGGCCACCATCTGCACACGCGTCTCCACCTTCTCGTTACGGTTTTTCGTCCTCGGCATCACCCAGGTCACACCCACGTTGTGCTGCATCGCCTTCTCAGGCTTCAGCTCGCGGGTGATGGAGTAGTAGTACATCTCGTTGAAGTTCGGTATGCGGTAGTTCTCCTTGAAAAAATATCTCAGCCTTAATCCCACCTTCCTGAACGGCTTCACGTTCAACCCCACGTAAGGCGAAATCCGCCGATAAGACTGACGCAGCGGCTGACTGCCGCTCGCTTCCAATTGCCCTGTGCGGGCACGCACCTGACTGCTGACCGCTAATTCGTCAGCTATCGTCGCCAACCCGTTGGCCGACACCGACAGCCAGCTGTTGTCATACGTCGCCGCCAGCACCGTCAGCGAGCTCAGCCGCATCACGTGGTTGTTCTTCGCCAGGTTGCTCACCAGCGTGTTGTATGCCACATCCTCCGCCAAGCTCAGCTTCAGCCCCTCCACCGGGCGGTACACCGTCGTTCCGCTGGCGTAGGCCTCCTGCTGGCGGTACGTGTTCAGCGTGCGGCTCTGGGTAGCGGTGTCTTCATACAGGTCGTCCGTCAGCTGGTATTTCACTATCGCCTGCGCCTTCACCTTCGCGCCCGTGTAGCGGTATCTCGCCTGGGCGAAAAACAGACGGTCCTCGCTGTGTTCTGAGTTTTTCTTGTAGTAGAGAATCACAGGTCCCGGCAGTTCGTGGCGGCTCTGCATGTAATGCACTTTTCCAGTCAGCTCGTGCTGAGAACTGATATTATAAAAGATGTTAGCGTCGGCCGTCGCCATCCACATGCTCGAGTTCTCCCTCCGTTCGCGCGAGCTGCTGTCCTGCTGCGATGTGGTGTAGTACAGCGTGAACGGATAGTTTCCCCGCGATGTGATGTAGTTGCCCCACAGCGAGTAGCTCAGCCGCTTCGTGATTCGCTGCTCCCACGATAGGGTGGGGGAGTAGAGGTGAAACGAGCCGCCCTCCATACCCACCTTCAGGTTGAACGGGCGTCCTTTGTCGAAGGTCGGCTTCAACGTCTCCATCATCACCACGTTGCCCGCGGCGAAAGCCCTCGCCGACTGCAGCGGTGCGTCGTGCTGCGCGTTTGAGAAACTCACGTATGCGCTGTTCCCCAGCAGGTAGCGTCCAAGATCTATCTGTCCGTTCTGGCAGTCGTTCACCGTCACCCCGTCTATTATCAGCGAGCTGAACTGGCTGCCCAACCCCCTCGCCGACATCGTCTTTATGCCGCCCACTCCGCCATAGTCTTTTATCGTCACCCCGTTCATCTGCTTCACTGCGTCGCTCAACTGCACCGCACCCGTCTGCTCCATCTTCTCCACCGTCACCACCTGCGTCGGCGTCGAAGTGTAGGTCTCCGACGGTGCCGTCTGCGTGCTCACCTGCACCTCCTGCAGCACATGCCGTTTCACCGTGTCCTGCCCCATGCCTGCCAGCGGGACAAGACAAAACGTCAGCGCTATGTATAGAAAAAATCTGTTCATTTCCACCCCTCCTCGGGAGCGTTTTCTGATGATGGCGGCTTGGCAGGTCTTCTGAATTATCCCCCCTCTGTCCCGACGCCTTCCCGCAGGCGTTCTCGCCGTCCTGCAGTGGCTTTTGTCGGTCAGGGTTCACCCTCGCCCGATGGTTCACGCTCTCACATGGGATTCACAGCAGCGGGACTGTCCGGGATTTCCACCCGAGTTCCCTCTCTCGCATCGTTTTTCCGATGACCAAACCGAGTGCAAAAGTACAAAATTTCTACGACCAGTGAAAAATTTTAAAACGGAATCCATAAGTGGTTTGCTCAGTCATATTGTCACTTTTGAGACATCCGACTGGATTGGCGAGAGTCTATAATTAATTTGACACAAGTGTCGTGTGTCATCGGTCGTTATGGCCAACCAACAAGACCATACAAATGTTAGCAGTGGCGCACATATAATTAACCCCACACCGAGAGTGTGGGGTTAATAACATCATTTGGCAATAATATGTGTATCATAGGTCTTGTTTTGCCCTCTTGGTATAAATTGTATCTATTTTTTATATTCAAAAGTGTATATCATTTCCGATACAGTTGTCAGGGCTGGTTGGGTGATGGTGTATTTCATGGTACGAGTGACGGGGTATTTGCCATCGTAGGTATAGGTGTTTTCGGAACCCTCGCTTGATGTTGATGTCAGCATATTGTTTTCGCTGGCCATGCCAGGCTCGCAGGGATTCTCGTCGTACATACAATAGTAGGGATTCTTTTTGTCATCGTAAGTGTAGGCAATGGTTGAACTGCCGCCATTGCTTTTGGTGGTAATGGATGTAATGTTGTTGTCGGTCCAAGTGAGTTCTACGGTGTGCTTGCTCTCGCCTTGGCCTTTAGCTGTGTTGATGGCGTGGGGCTCGTGAGCAACAATGCCTATTGGTTGCATCATCTCAGCGTAAGAGGTTTCGATTTCAGCTATGGTTTTACTGTCTAAACTGTAGTTGTATGAGGTTTCCTCGTAGCTGCTTATCTTCTTGTCGGTGTGGGTGTAAATTGTGGATTTATTTAGTTTTCCAGAGTAATAGTATTCTGAAGAAGTAATCCATTTCCCGTCGTAGTTGAATGTGATGTATGAGTCGGCGGCTGCTTTGGCTGTACGGTCGATGCGAATCAGCTGTTTCCCGTTGTAGGTATAGGTTTCGGTAGCTGTGATTGTGGTGCCATCTACGTCAAAGTGGCGTACCTCTTTGAGCAGTTTGCCGTCCCAATACCATTCTTGAGATTTGTGTTTGTCGGTTGTGCGTATTGTTGAGACTCCGGTAGCTGTGACTGTAGATGTGCTTTTCGTCTCCAGATAGATAGCGTTGATTTTCTTTTTTGGTGTATAAACACCGTCTTTTTTGCAAGAGGTAGAGCCTAACATAAGCACAACCCCAATCATGATAAATATACCTTTTTTCATTGTTACAGATTGTTATTGTTTGTTTTATTTTATTTTATTTTATTTTATTCTTGTGCTTGGTTTTCGGTAGTGTTTTCTGCTTCGGCTGCAGCCTCTGCGGTGCAGTCAGCGGGAGTTGCTTCAACCTGCTCGGTCTTTGTAGCTTCTGCCTCGGCTGCTTTCTTTTGCCACGGGAGGTTCTTGGTGAAGTAGAGCACACAGAAAGCGACGGCGGCAAGGAATAGTATCCAATAGATAATCTTGCGCCACAGCGGAGTCTTCTTGTCGGCAAACGGGTCTTTCATCACCAGCTTCGGATATTTGGCCATGCTGGTCAGCGTGGCGCCGAAAGCGGTGTTGATTTTTATCTTCGAGTTTATAGCCCATCCGTTGGCGTTCAGCACAGGTCCAAGGTTGCGTTTGCGGAGTTTTAACCATGCAAGGAACATCGAAGGCCCGCTTATAACCACGATTATAGCCAGTATCATCAGCGGCAGATTGTACCAATGCTGAGTGATTCCGGCTGCTAGTTTGACAAGCGCCTGCCCTATGAACCCTATCGCCATGCCTATGGCAGCGAATATACCTGCGAATTTGGCGATGTCGAATGCGGTGGACTTCTTGGCTCCTGATTCTGCAGCGTTCATCTGTTTGTTTGCCTTGGCCATATTGGTTGCCAGCTCGGTGGTCGAGTTGTCGGCCTTGGAGGTCATCTCGTCAAACTGTTTGCTCTCTTTCTCGCTCGCCGATTTGGTTATCTTGTCCGATATCCATTTCCCGAACTTGCGGTAAGGGCTCCAGAATGCCTGGCGTATGCTGATGGGGTTGTCGATGATTTTGGTGACGGTGGCGTCCCAGTCGAGGCCGTTGCGGTCGTAGAAGAGGGCGTTCTTGCCTTCATATAGGCTGTCCACGTCGCCGTCGGTCAGTGCCGCCACAATGTCCATCTTCTCGCCCTTCACCTTTGATGTGCAGGTGCAGTAAATGAGGTAGAGTCCGCTTGTGCCTGCCATCGCCGCCTGCTTGCCCATGTCGCTAACTTTTACACAGAGTTCGCAGCAACGCTGGTCGATATACAGTTTGCCAGCTTGGAATACCGCTTGCTCACTGTCATCGCGTTTATAAAAATCCTTAAACACCACATAGTTGTGTACCAGCTTGTAGTAGTCGCGACAGTAGCGCACGAGTCGTTCTACCGGCTCTATGGCCGCAGCGTGGGTGGCCAGTTGTGCCGCGATGGCTTCGTTCATAGCCGTCTCGCCGGCGTTCTTCCAAGCAGTGTATGCGTCTATCTTGGCCAATACAGTATTCCACTCCGCCTCGCTCAAGGTTTCTTTCCCGGCAAAATCGACATCCAGCACCAGCGTTTTCAGTTCCGCCATAGCCGCCTGCCATGCGGGGTTGAGGCCTGTAGTGATATTGAGTTGTCCTTCTTTGTTGGGGCGGGAGAGTGGGTATTCAGCTATTTCGGCAATGTTCTCGCTGAGGTTTCCTCCGCTGATGGCGGCAATCTTTTCTACCTGCACGTCGAGTGCTTCGGTAGCCTCTTCGTCAAACTGAGCCAATTTGCAGCGCATGAAGTAGTCGGCCATCTTTTGACGAATGTCGTTGACGGCTTTCTCGGCTGCATCGCTCTGCTCACCGTAAGGAGGAGTGAAGGGTTCGGTTTCCTCGGCTGTGTATTCAGCCTTGCATTTTTCCTCGAATATGGCCATATAGTCGTTCACATCCTGCAGAGATATGCTCTGCTGCTCTTTCTCGAGTTTAGAGAGGATGAGGTTGGCGGCTTCCATCACCTTCTGGCCCTCTTCGGTGTCGGCCTGTATGTCGGCAAAGTCGATGCAGTCTTTGCCCTCCAGCAGGTATTCCATGCTTTTCAGCACCTTCTTCAGCCACTCGGCGGCGGCCACCATCTCGTTGACGCGAATCTTGCCGTCACCGTCGAGGTCCATGAGTTGAAGTGTCTTCTCGTCAAATTCCAGCCCTTTCACCGGACAGCTCAGCACCGTCCACAGTTTCTGGTCAAGTTCATGGAGATGTGCGATGTCTTCGCCGCTCTCGATGTTCACGCGTGTAACGCCGCCTACGACGCTGTATTTCCAGTCGTAGCCGTCTTTCTTTGCAATCAGTTTAGCCATATTTGTTGTTTATTTGTTGTCATCATTATTACGGTTTGCAAAAATACGAAAAAAAAAGCTACATATACACAACTTACAATTCACTTTTTTTTGCTACCTTTGCACCTGCTATTTCGGAATATAAATCAATAAAACATTAATACCTATGACAATCACAGAACAAAATTTCGAAGAACTTCTCAAGGGCGACAAACCCGTAATGGTAGATTTCGGTGCCACCTGGTGCGGACCTTGCAAAGCCCTTGCTCCCATAGTGGAAGAGGTTGCAGGCGAATATGAAGGACGCGCCGTAGTGGGCAAGGCCGATGTTGACGAATGCCCAAATCTCGCCGCCCAGTTCCGCATCCGCAGCGTTCCCACTGTGCTTTTCTTCAAAGGCGGCCAGGCTGTTGACAAATGTGTGGGACTTGTGGCCAAAGGCACTCTCACCGAGAAGCTCGACGCATTGATGTAATTTAGTGATCAGCAGTCAGCGGTCAGTAGTCAGTGACGGATGTTGCCTAGTAGTCAACATCCTTTTGCTGTTTCACAGAACCAACTGCTAACCGCCGTGTGCGGGCACGCACTTTTCTTATGCTGGAACAAATCCAGAAATACAAGGGACTTGAGCTATATGCGCGGCAGGTGGTGGAGGGCTTTATCACGGGCCTCCACCGAAGTCCGTTTCATGGTTTCTCGGTCGAGTTTGCCGAACACCGTCAATACAATACCGGAGAATCGACACGCAACATCGACTGGAAGCTCTACGGCCGTACCGACCGCCTCTATGTGAAACGCTACGAGGAGGAGACCAACCTGCGCTGCCAGCTGCTTATCGACCAGAGCGGCTCGATGCTCTTTCCCGTCGAAGGCATGGGCAACCTCGAGCATCCCAACAAGCTCACCTTCTCCGTCTATGGCGCCGCACTGCTGGTGGAGCTGCTGCAACGTCAGCGCGACGCCTTCGGCCTCACGCTGCTCAGCGACGGCATCGACCTGCAAACCGAGACACGCAGCAACGCCGCCCACAAACACCACATCTACTCCATACTTGAAGGCTTGCTCGGCACCGACCACAAGTCGGACGAGTCGGCGCGGACGACCTCGTTTGTCGAGGCGTTGCACCTTACCGCCGAGCGGCTGCATCGCCGTTCGATGGTGGTGCTTTTCACCGACGCTTTTATAAAGCAGGAGGACTGGGACGCTTTGCTCGACGCATTGCGGCACCTAAGGCACAACAAGCACGAGGTGCTGCTGTTCCACACCTACGAGCAGGCGCGAGAGATGGATTTCGCTTTCGACAACCGTCCGACCGAGTTCATCGACCTTGAAACCCACCGCAAGCTACGCCTCAACCCGTCGGAGCTAACCGACACCTACGCCGCCGAAATGCGCCGCCGCCGCGACACCCTGAAGCAGAAAACCATACAATACGGCATCGACTATGTGCCGGTGGCCGTCGAGAAAGGTTTCGATCAAGTGATGGTGCCCTATCTGCTAAAACGCGGGAAACATTTTTGAGGGGAAGAAATTCGGATTCCAGATCAATGGCGGTTCTCGACATGATACTTAAGTATAGATAGACAGGGATGGATAAACAACGATAAATAAATAACGTAGAAGTGGTTGATGAATTTTTCATTATCCAATTGCGAACACGCCGTGTTCGTATTTTGTTTGCACGACGCTTCCCGAGGGCAACAAAACCATTATGGCTTCGGAATACCAACTGTACCTTCCCACTGAGCAGCAGTTGATTGAGGAGGTCAACGAAGTAAAAGAACAACTGCAGAGAAAAGAATAATTTTTCTCGTATCTTTGCAAACCGTAAATAGAACGATAAGTATTAACCAAATTTACAACGATTGAGATAGATAAACAACGATAATTAGATAATACAGAAGCGTTTTTGCTTTTCTTTGTATGTGGAAATCTGGACAATTTTCACTGTAGTACACTAGAAGGGGAAAACGTTCACGGTATCCGTGAACTTTTCTTGTTTGTACTACAGGCTGTCCAGAGCCTCCACATAGACATTAAAAGACCTCACGGATTTCTTTTATGTCTATTACAAAGAGGGGCATAATCACAAACATAACAAAACTATTGTAATACTTAGTGATTATGGATCAAACCGTCACCATTCGTGAAGAAGAAATAAAAAACTCATTACGCGACCAATTTTTCTCGGCATACGACGCTACACCTATTCTTGGAGATATAGACTTCGCCGTTACATCGCGTCGTGAGGACCCTTCGCAACAAGAACTCTTTGAGCGAGAATGGTTCCTTTGGGCGGAAGCAAAGAAAGGCTCGTCTCACAGTATTAACGATTCGTTTATTCAACTTATCCTCACAATAGGCAAAGCTCATATTCATGAGAAGCACATGCCGCCGACGTTTCTGGGGGCCTTCGATGCAGAGAAAATAGCATTCATCGAGTTCCACCATATTGTCAGCGTATTATATCAAAACGACTTCAACTGGAACGTTACTCCAAGTAATCACAACACCAAGGAATTCAAGCAGCTGAAGGCAATGCTTGAGGATACTTTGCGCGAGCATATCGCCAAATTTAACCTCAAAAAGGACGAAAAAGCCCTGCGACAGTTTATCAAAAAGAATTTCCGCGATGGTCGTAAAACTGACGGAGTTGCAATAACAAGAAATAATTACCTCTTTGTTTTTCAACGTTGGGTTGAGGAGGTGAAGCCAACAATCGGGGTCGATTGGAACGATATACCTGCAACCCGAGTGGCTGATTTCTTCTTTGCCGACCTTATTTCACGCGGCGACTACACATTGAGGTCAGACCTTGCAGTTGTGCTTCGTGGCGATGAATACAAGATACTCGAGCAAATAATGCAGAGCGGCAAGATGCTATTCAGCGAATGTGCATTCAATGATGGAATGAAAGCCTATCGTGCATTTTGGAATAAATACAAGCGACCTCCAAGACAAGAAGCTATCGATATCATTCTTGAGCGTCGAGACTTGCTTATACCACATAACTTGCGACAGTATCAAGGGGCATTCTATACTCCTCCGCAATGGGTGGAACTTTCACAGCGTTATATCGCCGATGAATTGGGCGAAGATTGGCAACAGCAGTATTATGTGTGGGATTGCTGTGCGGGTACTGGAAATCTTCTATTTGGACTCACCGAACCGTATCGGGTATGGGCATCCACACTCGACCACGGGGATGTGCAGGTGATGAAGAAACGTGCTGAAGACGGCGAACTGAACTTACTGGAGAAACATGTATTTCAGTTCGACTTTCTCAACGACGATTTCAAAGACCTTCCAGAAAGTCTGCGTGCGGTTATTGAAAACCCAGAAGAACGCAAACGTCTCATTGTGTATATTAATCCACCCTATGCTGAAGCAGGGAATAAAAGTGCTATGCACAATGAGGATGTGGGCAACAAAGGAAACGTTGCAAAAAATAACGCCACACAAAAGAAGTATAAAAATCTTATAGGCGCTGCCGCAAATGAGTTGTTTGCTCTATTTTTTATTCGTATATATTGTGAACTTTCCGGAGTGGTGCTTGCAGAATTTTCAAAGTTGAAAATTCTGCAAGCACCATACTTTGAAAAGTTTAGAAAAAAATTCAAAGCCCAGTTGGGTCGATGTTTTATGGTTCCAGCTGCCACATTTGACAACGTGACAGGCAGGTTTCCAATAGGATTCTTCGTTTGGAATACTGCCGTCACGGAAAATTTCAGCGAAACCAAGTCTGATATGTATGATGCAAATACAAATCATATTGGAACACACACAATTATTTGTCCCCCAAAAAATCGTCTTTGGATGGATTGGGTAAAGACCATGCATGATAAGCATAGCGAAATAATTGGCCATTTCCGCACCACATGTTCTGACTTCCAAAACCAGAATGGCACATTCATAACAAGTCAGCCTTCATCCAATGACATTTTGCAACGCAGAACACACGAAATAACCATTAATAATTTTGCAAGTGTCATTGTTGCGTTTGCGGTACGAATGTCAATTGATGCCACTTGGTATAACGACAGAGACCAGTTTCTTTACCCTGATGATGACTGGCAAGCAGATCGTGTGTTTCAAACAGATTGCCTGGTATACACCCTATTTTCTAATGCCAATAACATCCGTAGTAACCACGGAATTAACCATTGGATTCCCTTCACAGAACAAGAGGTTGGTGCACAAGATAATTTTGCCAGTCACTTTATGAGCGACTATCTGCATGAAAAACATGTGGTAACTATACATGCTGGCTCTTCCGATCTTTTCTCTGGGGAATCAGAACAGGAAGAAACTGGTGAGATTTGCCCTCTGGATTATTTATCATCGGAAGCAAAGGCTGTTATGGATGCAGGGCGTGAGTTATGGAGATACTACCACAGTCAAGAAAACGCCAATCCGAACGCGAGTTACTACGACATTCGACTACATTTTCAGGGAACTAAAATTACCAAGAGCGGAAAAGAGCAGATGAATTCTGACAGTACGGATGAAACCTACACCAATCTTCATAATGCCTTGAGGCAAGCGATGCGCAAACTCGCCGCTCATATTGAACCTAAGGTTTACCAATATGGATTCTTGAAATAAACCATTTGACCGGTAGAACACTACTGATGTTGTGGATATGGCATCTGCAACTATTGGGCATAAGGTTTGATTTTATTATCTCATTGTGCCGGATTTTCCAATCCGGCACTTCCGACCCAATTGTGACAATCGGATTGTCACAAATTCCAAGCGTGTTGTTCTCAAAAGGTTGGAGTAACCACCAGCTCATTATGAACTATTGCAAAACGGATGAGCAGCGGCTGTTCTATATGCTGTATGCTGGTCGTGAACGGTTGGAGTATAAGTCGCTAGACCGAGCTATCAAGACCGATGCAATGTCGGCCATCTTGGGCAGCCGAGAGGTTATGCAGAACCAGTCCCGTTGTGCCGGATTTTCGAATCTGGCACTTCCTTTTATAACCTATCCGGGAAATATGTTTGCAAAAAGGTCTCCCACCTGTAATCACAAATCCTTATTGACCTAATGACTATTGACACCCCGGTATTACGAATGGGGGATGTGGTTGTTAAGTTGTGAAATTGTTAAGATGTGAAGGTTTTGTTGGGGTGGGGGCTGACAACCGAATTCGGCTGTCAGTAGGGGAGCCTCACCCCCTGCCCATCTCCTGAAGGCGAGGGGTGTTTTGATAGTCAATGGGTTGGGGGTGGGGTGAATTTTTTTTTGTTTTATTATTCGTAGACCGCAATGGGAGTTTTGTACTTTTGCAAGCAGAAACAACGGACGGATATGAACGGTATCTTCATAAGACTGAAATCACTGTGGCTCGCTTTGGCTGCAATCGTTGCCGGAATGGATGCGTGGGCACAATCGTGGGACTCGTTGCCAGAGAAACGGGCAGCGGAGCTGTTTGCGGAGGCGCAGCGTGTCTGTGCGGCAGACGGGGGAAGGCTGTGGGGCGAGAACATCTGGGGGCCTGTGCTGCTCGTGAGAGATGCGGACAAGCTCGCTTTCGCCAACGAGCCTTCGCTGCTGCCGGGTTCGCGTAGGATGGAGTCGCTGTATTGCGGGACGTTGGATTCGGACATCGTGGTGGCGGGCAGCGCCGTGAGCTTCGGGGGTATGGAGGTGGCGATGGTGCCGATGTTCGAGCTGTCGGACAGCGCGCTGGTGGAGGTGTTTGTCCACGAGCTGTTCCACCGGTTCCAGAACCGGCACTACGGAAGGGACGAGATGGTTTACGACAACGCGCATGTGGATTCAAAGATGGGCAGGACGCTGGTTTTGTGCGAGCTGCTGGAGCTCACCAAAGCATTAGGCTGCAACGGATTGGACAGGCGGCCACACATAGAGAAGGCATTGGATTTCAGGCAGTGGCGGTGGACCCTTTTCCCAGACAAAATCACCGACGAGTGTAGGTTTGAATTTCAGGAAGGACTTGCGCTTTATACACAATACCGGTTGTGTCTCAGCGATTCGGCGAAGGTGGCGGAACAGCTTTGCCGAGATGTCGAGAGGATGCTGACGTCGCCCAACCTTTCGCGCCAATACGGGTATTATATGGGGGCTATATATGGTTGCCTGAACGACATAGAGCCGTCGTGGAGAAGAGAAGTGGAGCCTTCGAGGTGCTTGTGCGAGTTCGCGGGGAAGGCGTACGGCATAGACTTCTCAATGCTGAAAGACACGATGGCGTTGAGGCAGACGGACTCTTACATCCGCGTGACGCAAGGGGTTGACACTCTCGAGGCAGCCAGACGGGCGACGAGGAACAGGGTTTTACAGGCGATACAATCGAAAAATGTCGTTTACCTCGGTGCAGACGACTATCAGATGGGGTTCAACCCGGCGTGCGTAACGGGGCTTGACGAATTGGGAACCTATTTCTCGGTCATCGAGTTGAAAGGCGATTTCGGCAGATGCTATTCGGCATACGGCTGTTTGATTTCGAATCGTCCGATGTTAATACTGCCGCCAAAACAGACGAAAAAGAGAGGAACGAGCAGTTCTGACTTTGCGATTGAGCTGAAAAAGGGCTGGCGACTGAAAAAGTGCGCTGATGGTTATGAGATTGTTAAGAGTAAGAAACATTAGCCGTTAGTGAGTTACGAGTGATGATAAACGACGGCAACTTATTAACAAAAAGGGTATCTTTTCCACAATGGGAGGTTGTGTTGTGTTATATTCAGATTTTTTTATTATCTTTGCACATTGAAAATTTAAGAATCATTAACATTAAATAAAATATGAGCACAAGGAAGTACACCCTGGTAATCAACCCAGGCGCAACATCTACCAAAACCTCCATCTACGATGGCGAGACAGAGGTATTCACCGAGAACATCACCCACCCCATCGAGGAGATACAGAAATACAAGGAGGTGGCCGACCAATTCGACTACCGCAAGACGGCTATCCTCGCCATGCTGAAGGAACACGGCATCGGAACCGACGAGATTGCTATAGTCATGGGTCGCGGCGGCTTGACCCGTCCGTGCGAGAGCGGCACCTACCGCGTGAACGAGCTGATGAAACAGGAGTGCCACGACGGTATCCAGGGCAAGCATGCCTGCAACCTCGGCGCTTTGATCAGCGACTCCATCGCCAAGGAGATTGGCTTGGAGTGTGCATATATAGCCGACCCCGGCATCGTGGACGAGCGTCCGGCATACGCCAAAATCACCGGCCATCCGGAGTTTGACCTCGACCCCAGCCGCGAGGGTGTCATCTGGCACTGCTTGAACCAGAAGATGACGGGCAAGCTCTATGCCCGCGAGCTGGGCAAGCACTATGAGGACCTGAACCTCATCATCGCCCACATGGGAGGCGGCGTGAGCGTGGGTATCCACGAGCATGGCCGTTGCGTTGAGGTCAACCGCGCTCTTTGCGGTCTCGGCGCTTTCTCGCCCACACGCTCTGGCTCCATCAACGCCAGCAAGCTCATCGAAGTCTGCTTCAGCGGCAAATACGACATGGCGAAGGTGAAGAAGATGGTCACCGCCGAAGGCGGCTTCGTGGCTTACCTCAACACCAACGATGCCTACGAGGTGGAGAAACGCGCCCTCGCCGGCGACGAGAAATGCAAACTGCTGGTGGACGCTTTCTGCTATCAGGTATCTCTCGAAATCAGCCGTCTCGCTGCTGTAGTCAAAGGTAAGGTTGATGCTATCATCCTCACCGGTGGTATCGCATACAGCAAACCTTGGATGGCTCAGATCACCGACCAGATCGGCTGGATCGCTCCGGTGAAGATCTACAAGGGTGAGAACGAGATGCTGGCCCTCGCCATCTGCGGTAAGGAGATCCTCGACGGCGTACCGGCAAAGGAATATAAATAAATTGCGTGATTGCGTTAAGGCGTGATTGTGTGAGTGAGAATGTCATTTCTACTGGCACAATGACAAATTAACAAACTGACGAGATAACTCAAATCCCACTTATAAATGCCTGTGGCTCGCCGCAGGCATTGTTTTGTAAAAAAAGAAACAATATGAAAAAACTTCTTGCAACAGCCATCATCCTCATCGCTGCCTCTTCTGTCTCTCTTGCTCAGGAGATGACCGTGGTGAAAGCCAAAGGCCTCAAAACCTTCAACGATTCCATTTCTTATGCCGTCGGACAGAGCATCTACACCGAATGGCAGCGTCAGGGCGTCGAGTTCAGCGTTGACAAAGTGTCGCAGGCATTGCAGAATGCCGAAAAGGGCAACATCTACTTCACCCAGGAGCAGATGGAGAGCCTGATGGTGCGTTATCAGAACCAAATGAACGAAAAGATGAAAAAAGATTGTGAGGCGAATATCGCCGCTGGCAAAGCCTACATGGAAAAAATCCGCAACAACAAGTCGGTTTACACCACCGAGTCGGGCCTCTCGTATATCCGCAAGAAGGCTGGCAACGGCAAGAAACCCACCGCTACCGACAAGGTGAAGGTGCATTATGTTGGCAAGCTGATTGACGGCAAGGTGTTTGATAGCAGCGTGGAACGTGGAGAACCTATCACCTTCGCGCTCAACCAGGTGATAGCGGGCTGGACCGAAGGCTTGCAGCTGATGGACGAGGGCTCTAAATATATACTCTACATCCCTCATAACCTCGCCTACGGTGAGCGTAAAGTGGGCGACATCCCCGCTGGCTCACTCTTGGTCTTCGAGGTGGAACTCCTGGAAATAAACCCTAAATAAAGAATAATTGCCTGAATGCATGATTGCATGAGTACTCAAGCATGCAGACGTTAACGCATTCAAGCACTCAGACATTCAAGCACTCAGACATTCAAGCACTCAGACATTCAAGCACTCAGACATTCAAGCAATAAAAAATGCTCGGCAACACTTTCGGTGAACATTTTCGGCTGACCACCTTTGGTGAGTCTCATGGCATCTCGATAGGAGGTGTCATCGACGGCTGTCCATCTGGTCTCAAGATCGATTTCGCTATGATCGATGCCGAGCTTGCACGTCGTCGTGGCGATGGCGTGGAGGGTACTACTGAAAGGAAAGAGTCTGACCACATCGAATGGCAGTCGGGCATAATGGACGGCGTGACACTCGGCACCCCGATTGCTTTCCTGGTGCGGAATAAGGATACCCGTAGCGAGGACTACGACAACCTGAAAGAGTGGCAGCGTGCTGGTCATGCCGACTATACATATCAGGAGAAATACGGTATCCGTGACCATCGTGGCGGTGGTCGAGCCTCGGCTCGCGAGACCGTAGCAAGGGTGATAGCAGGTGCAATAGCGAAACAGTTGCTGGCGGCAGAAGGCATAAGTATCAGCTCAGAACATTCAAGCATTCAAGCACTCAAGCCCTCAGACAATCAGACCATCGGTGGCAAGGTCCGCTGTAATATATATGGTGTGAAGCCTGGCATCGGAGAGCCTGTGTTCAACAAACTCAATGCGCGTTTTGCCTATGCCATGATGTCCATCCCTTCGGCGGTGAGTTTCGAGATGGGTGCAGGCCTGCAAGCCACGGAGATGACCGGTGCCGACTATGCCGACCGCTGGAACGAAGTGGATGTTGCGGATTTCAAATCCGCAACAACAGACGCAATCAAGCAATCAAGCAATTGTCTTACAAGAGCGAGAACAATGAGAGCTCACTTTCATTGCCGAGCCGCAGAGACAATGATTCCGCAAGGAAGCAATCAAGCAATCACTCGTACCAACCACTGTGGCGGCGTCCAGGGTGGCATCAGCAACGGCATGCCTATTGAGTTCACCGTTGGCTTCCATCCCGTCGTGACGCAGATACCGCTCACCCAGTGCCGCAATAGGGCAGGGGAGGTGCAGATGATAGAGATAAAAGGCCGTCACGACCGCTGCCATGTGCCCCGTGCCGCTGTGATAGTGGAAGCGATGGCCGCCCTCACGTTGATGGACCTTCTCACCCCGAACCTTTCCAACCTTTAAGCCACTTAAAACCCTTCCAACCTCGACCCTTTTAATCATTCAAGCGAAGCGAACCTTTCAAACCCTTTCAACCATTTCAACCTCGACCCTTTAAGACCTTTTCAGCGAAGCGAACCTTTCTAACCTTTAAAACCTATCAAACCCTTCCAACCATAAAACTCATCATGAAAAAATACTTTTTATTATCCGCAGTTGCGCTCCTGTTTTTTGCGGGCTGCAAGAGAGAAAACACCTTCACCATCGAGGGTTCCATCGACAACGGTGTCGGCAAGATGATGTACATTGAGGAGCTGACCCCAGACGGGCCGCATTTCCTCGACTCCATCCAGCTCGACAAGAAAGGCAACTTCACCTATAAGGGCAAATACGACTACCAGACCTTCTATAATCTGCACACCTCGGCGGTGGACTATGTGGTGCTGTTGCCCTACAAGGGTGAGAAAATCAAGCTCTCGGGCGTGTTCGACAGCCTCTCGCTCAGCTACAAGGTCGATGGTTCCAAGGAGTCGGCAACCCTCTGGCAGCTGCAGGACTACAGCAACTACGGAGCTTACAAGCTGCGCGACATCGTGGCCGCCGACCATGCCAACCGCGAGCGTTTCAATATCCAGACCGTCGAGGTTGATGGCATGATGCGTCTCACGGGCGACACTGCCGCCTACCGCGAGGCCAAGCACCTCACCGACTCGCTCTATCGTGAGGCCTACGACGAGCAGGTGATGTACGTCACGCAGTTTCTGCAGGACAACAGCGGCTCGCTCGCCACGCTCATCGCATTATATAAACCCTTCAACGGCAACCATCCCATCATCGACGTTGACCGCTACCCGGAGCTGTTCACCTACTATGAGCAGGTTCTCGAAGGGCTGGAGGGCAACCCCGCCACCGCCGACAACCCGCACACCCTCGCCTATAAGAACGTGATGGAGCGTGTGCGCTTCCAGGTGGAACGCAAGAAGCCGCAGGCGGTGAACTTCTCATTTAACGGTGCCGAATGAGCGACATCCGCAATAAACTCTATTTTGTCAGCGACGCCCATCTGGGCTCTGGCTCCGACTCGCGCGAGCGCGAGCTTTCGCTGTGCCGCCTGCTCGACACGATGAAGGCCGACGCCGCACGGCTGGTGCTGCTGGGCGATATGTTCGACTTCTGGTTCACATACAAGCATGTGGTGCCGCGCGGGCACGTGCGCCTGCTGGGCAAGCTGGCCGAGATGGCCGACGCCGGTGTCGAGATACATTATTATATAGGCAACCACGACATGTGGCTGTTCGACTATCTGGAGCGCGAAATCGGCGTGGTGATGCACACGGAACCCGACATCATGGAGTTCGACGGCAGGCGATTCCTCGTCGGTCACGGCGACGGGCTCGGTGGTTTCGACCCCGGCTACGACCGACTGAAAAAAGTGTTCCGCAACCGTGCCTGCCAGCGTATGTTCGCCCTGCTGCCTCCGAGGTTGACTTTCCCCATTGCGCGACGCTGGAGCGACAGCAACAAACTTAAGCACCAGCGCGAAGGCTTGCAGCACTACCTCGGCGACGACCGCGAAGGTATCGTGATTTACATAAAGGAGCGCATGCAGCACGACCAGTTCGACTACGCCGTCTTCGGCCACCGCCACACGCCGCTTGATATGGAAATAAGCACTCAGGCAATCAAGCACTCAGGCAATCAAGCACTCAAATACATCAACACCGGCGACTGGCTGGACCACCGCACCTACGCCGTCTATTCGGAAGGCAACTTGGAACTGCGCGAAGTGAACTGACCCAACCGCGTCAGCCCACTCAAGCACTCAAGCATTCAAGCATTCAGGCACTCAAGCATTCAGGCATTCAAGCATTCAGGCATTCAAGCATTCAAGCATTCAATACTCCGTCTTATCCTCTTTGTCGCGCCACATCTCGAAGGCCTTCAACGCTTCGTCGCGGAGCATCTGCTCGCTGGGGATGCTGCGGTCGGGGCGGTTGAGCGACAGCTGCTCGTAGATGAACGAGTCGTCGAAGTCTATCGCCTTCGCGTCGTCCTTGGTGTTGGCGTAGTATATCTTCGAAATGCCGGCCCAGTAGAGCGCGCTGAGGCACATGGGGCAGGGCTCGCACGAGCTATAGACCACGCAGCCGTCCAGCTTGAAGTTCTTCACCTTGCGGCAGGCCTCGCGTATGGCGCTCACCTCGGCGTGGGCCGTCGGGTCGTTGTTTGCCGTCACGCGGTTCACGCCCGTTGCCACCACCTCGCCCTCCTTGGCAATCACCGCCCCGAAGGGGCCGCCGCCGTTATGCACGTTCTCCTCCGAAAGCCGTATGGCCAGTTGCATAAGTTCCTGATGGGTCATATCTGGGGTTTTAGTATAAAAGGGCTGGCATGCGCCAGCCCTTTGTTATTGCATAGTTCGGACTCGGACTTATTTCTCGATGCGGATGCGGGCATCCACCGCTGTTACGTAGCGCGGGTTGCCCAGCAGCGGGTTGAGGTCCATCTCGGCAATCTCGGGTGCCGCCTGCACCAGCGCGCTGACGCGGGCTATCTGGTCGGCATAGAGGTCGAGGTTGACACCTTCCTGTCCGCGCACGCCTTCGAGAATCTTGTAGCCTTTAAGCTGCTTGAGCATCTCTTTGGCTTCGGCTGCGGTGATGGGCGCGAGGGCGCTCTGCACGTCTTTCAGCACCTCGATGAAGATGCCGCCCAGGCCGAAGAATATCTGATGGCCGAACTTGGCATCCTTGATGGCGCCGATATAGACGTCCGTGCCGTCGAGCATCGGGTACATCTCGACTGCGTAGGTCTCGGGGATGACGATGAGGCGGTTGAACTCTTTCTCGACGGTCTCGAGGTCTTTCACTCCCAGTGTCACGCCGCCCACGTCGCTCTTATGCAGCGGGCCGACGACCTTCATGACCAGCGGCACATCTTTCGAGCATCCCACCTCCTTGGCGAAAGCGATGGCGTCTTCGACCTTGGACACTTCGACGCTCTTCTTGCGGCTGATGCCTGCGGCGTCGAGCAGCTCGTTGTAGTCGGCTATCTCGAGGTAGCCGCTCTTGCAACGCTCGATGGTCTTGCGTATGCGTGCCACATCGATTGCCGGCTGCTCCACGTTCTCTGGCTGCGGTTTGGGTGTGTTATACACTTTGCACAGGGCGTTGCCGAGCACGCACTCTTCGGGGAAGTTGATACGTCCCTTGGCGATGAAGTCGGCAATCTCGTCCTTCACGTTGATAATCGACGGTAGCACGGGGAAGATGGGCTTCTTGCAGGTCTTCATCTTCTCGTCGAGCAGGTCGTAAACCTCTTTGTTCGAGAACAATCCGGGTGAACCGAAGATGACCACCGAGAAATCAATCTCGTCGTAGTCGTTCTCCACGGCGTCGAGTATGTATCCCAGCTGTTCGGCTGTGCCGGTAGCGAGGAAGTCGATGGGGTTGCCTACAGAGGAGCCTCCGAAGAGCTTGCTCAGCAGTTCGGGCGATTTGGGATGGTCTTTCAGGCTGGGAACCTCCATACCGCCATTCGACAGCACGTCGGTCAGCATCACGGCAGGTCCGCCGGCGTGGGTCACCACAGCGCAGCGTTTGCCTTTCAGCTCTGGGTGCATGAACACGGCGCATACGGTGGTCAGCTCCTGACGGTTCTGGCAACGCACGATGCCGGCTTTGCGGAACAGTGCATCCACTGCGGCGTCGTTGGTTGCGAGGGCTCCGGTGTGGCTCGAAGCTGCACGGCTACCTGCTGCCGAGCCGCCGCTCTTGATAGCTGCTATGCGGCAGCCTTTGTTGATGAGGTTGCGGCTGTGTTTGAGCAGGCGCTGCGGGTCGCCAATCTTCTCCATATAGAGCATGATGACGCGACTCGACTTCACTGGGTCGAAGGTCTCGTCAAGGTGCTCAAGCACATCTTCGATACCCAGCTGTGCGCTGTTTCCTACCGCCCACACGCTGTTGAACGTGAGACCGTTACTGATGCCGTATTCCTTGATGAACACGGCGGTGGCGCCTGAACCGGTGATGAAATCGACTCCGTGGGGGTCGAGTTTCGGTATCGGTGTGTCGAAGCAGCCGCTGTAGTTGGTGTTGAGAAATCCCGTGCAGTTGGGGCCTATCAGCGAGCCTCCCACGGCGTTGATGCTGTCAACGATGTGTTTCTCAACGGCTGCACCTTCGGCGCTCTCCTCCGAGAAGCCGGCGCTGACGATGATAAAGCCCTTGGTGCCTTTCTGCTGTGTGAGCACATCCACCGTCGCGGCGCAGAATTTGGCTGCTATGCAAAGGATGGCGCAGTCAACCTGCGGCAGCTCTTCGACTTTGGCGTAGCATTTCACGCCCTGCACTTCGCTCTCTTTCGGGTTCACGGCATAGACCTCGCCTTTGAAACTGCTTTCCAAAAGGTTCTTCAAGGCTTTGCCGCCTGGTTTGTGTATGTCGCTCGAAGCACCGCAAACCACAATGCTCCGAGGATTTAGAAGTTCTTTTGCTATCATTATTTTGGTGAATAGTGATTTGTGAATACTTAATTGTGACTAGTGACCAGCGACCTGTAATCTGTGACCGGAATCTTCAACCACTGACTACTGGTCACTGACCACTAACTACTAACTTACTTATTCGGCACCGCCTCAAGTGCTGCCACCAGGTAGTCGTGGAATTTCTTCACGCTGGCTATGTTGCAACGCTCGTCGGGGCTGTGGGGGCTCTGCAGCGTCGGGCCGAACGAAATCATCTCCATGTCGGGATATTTACCGCCGAGCAAGCCGCACTCCAATCCTGCGTGGATAGCCACCACTGCGGGGTCTTTCTTATAGAGTTTCTTGTAGGTCTGCTTCATCATCTTCAGCAGGCCGCTCTTCATATTGGGCTTCCAACCGGGATATGCACCTGTGAGCTTGCAGCTGCCGCCTGCCAGCTCTGCGAGGCACACCAGTCTCTCGGCCAGCACGTCTTTGGCTGTGTCAACCGAGCTGCGCAGCAGCGCCATGATGGTGAACTTCTTTCCGTCGGTCTTCATGATGGCGAGGTTCAGCGAGGTCTCCACCAATCCGGCCATATCTTTGCTCATGCGGATAACGCCGTTGGGGGCTATCATCACCGTGTTGATGAGTTTCTGGGTGTCGGCTTCGGTCATCACCTTCGGGGCCATCTTCACATCTTCGAGTTTCATGAAGAAGTCGGGTTCCACGTCGCCGAGCTCTTTCTTCACCCAGCCGGCCACTTTCTCAAGCTCTTTCACGATGCAGTCTTTATGCTCTTTCGGCATAGCGAAAACCATCTCTGCGTCGCGTGGGATGGCGTTGCGCATGTTGCCGCCGTTGACGCTTATCAGACGGATGCCGCACTCGGCAACCCAGCGTATGTGGCGGAACATGATTTTGTTGGCGTTGCCGCGTCCGCAGTTGATTTCCATTCCCGAGTGTCCGCCCTGCAAGCCGCCGATGGTGAGCTTCATGGCGCAGTATTTCTTAGGAGCTGCCTCGGTCTTGTAGGGGATGGTCATGGTGGCGTCTATGCCGCCGGCGCAACCCACATACAGCTCTCCCTCGGTCTCAGAGTCGAGGTTCAGCAGATAGTCGCTCTTCAGCACGCCTTTCTTCAGGCCGAAAGCGCCGGTCATGCCGGTCTCTTCGTCGGTTGTGAACAGGGCCTCCAGCGGACCGTGTTTGATGGTCTTCGACTCCAGTACTGCCATCGCTGCAGCCACGCCCATGCCGTCGTCGGCACCGAGGGTGGTGTCGCATGCATATACCCATTCGTCAACAATCTTTGTCTTGATGGGGTCTTTCACGAAGTCGTGTTTCTTGCCGGCACGTGCCTGGGGCACCATGTCCATGTGGGCCTGCAGGCACACCATCTTCTTCTTCTCCATACCTTTGGTGGCGGGTTTGCGCATTATCACGTTGCCAACCTTGTCAACTTCGCACTCAATCTTCTTTTTCTTCGCCCAGTCAACCAGATACTGGCGCACTATCTCTTCGTGTTTCGACGGACGGGGGCACTGTGTCAGGGCATAGAAGTTTGCCCATACTTCCTTGGGTTGTAAATCTTTAATTGTCATGATTGTTATGTTTTGATGTTAATAATTTTCAAATTATCCAATATCGCCTGCAAAGATACACATTTAAATGCTAAAAAGCAAGCTCTAAATACCAACATTGTGTGAAAAATGCAGGATGTTCTCATTGTGGAGTTGTCAAAGTTGCAATCTTTACAATCGAACATTCGCAGTGATACCAATTCCATATCAGGGTAATCTCAGCGACTTGATAGCACAAAAATACGTATTTTGGATTGTGGTATGAACAAAATGGTGTATGACAAAGTGACAGTGAAATTGGTTGAAGGTTCAAGTTAAAACAGATTTTATTGGATGCAATCAGGATGCAATCCGAATGCAATGAAGATGCTTTGAAAAGGCAGTGAGGTTTTGAATTTTCGAGAGATGCCATAAAGGCAGAAGAGGGGATGCTGACAAAATGAGTACAGGTTTGGTTGAAAAACATGTGATGTGTTATTAAGATTTTTCGTTTTATGGAAAATAATTGTACTTTTGTATATCAAAAACAAAGATTAAGAGAACCATTAGTTGATTTGATACGGCTGTGTATGTTTATGTAAGATAGAGGGTTGGATGATAATGAAATAACTAAAACCATATTTAAAGCCGATTTTGAGTGATAGAGGATGCAGAGTCGGGGGGTATTACATCTTCAAGTTGCTTCTGTCGGACAGATGTAGAGTTGAAACCACGTTCAAACAAACACTTTGTAGATGAATATACTATTTGTCACAAACAAAAACATAAACCCAACTATCGGTGGGGTAGAACGTAGTACAGAAACATTAGCATCTGCATTTGCGAAATACTATGGGCATAAATGCCACTCTGCCTATACTCAACGTGTTGAGGCAGAGCCATGGCCATACGGGGAGGAATTTCTACTAACAAAAGGTTGCGAATCGAATTTGCTTTCAAAAATCATACAAGATACCAATATAGATGTAGTAATAACCCAAGGGTCAGACAATGTGATTACTCGACTTGTCAAGGACATACGAATTGCTACAAACACGAAAAAGGGATGCAGGTTTGTTTTTTCGTTTCGAGGCATGCCTGGTTTTGAAATTGCCAACCCATTGTCAAAAGTTGTCCTCTTTCGAATTTTGCATGGTCAGCGAATAATATACAATACAGAGAATCTGCTAATAGGTCTGCTAAATCCACTGTTACCCAATGTATTGTTACGTTTTTTTGAGGAATAAGTACCGCCCGGCATACGATAATGCGGACAGAGTGGTGTTGCTTTCAGAGAAGTACATAAGCGATTATTCAAAATGTGCCGGAGTTGTAAATGACGGTCGGATTTGCAGCATAAGCAACTCGTTGGTTTTCGACAATCAATTTGACATAAGCAGATATAATGATTTCAAACGTCACGAGGTTTTGTGGGTCGGACGGCTTGAAGATCGCACAAAACGGTTTTCTGAAGCCCTTCGAGTGTGGCAAATAATAGAGCGCAGTAAAAGGTTCAACGATTGGATATTTCGTATTGTGGGATATGGCGAAGACGAAATGTATTTTCACCATCTCATAAAAAGACTCAATCTAAAAAATGTAATCTATGAGGGTCATTCCGAGTCTTTGCCATATTATCAATCCGCCTCAATATTCCTGATGACATCTGCCTATGAGGGTTTCGGAAATGTTCTCACTGAATCATTGCAAAATGCAGTTATCCCAATCGCTTTTGACAGTTACAAGGCTCTGCATGACATAATAGAGGATGGTAAGAATGGATTTATTGTGCCAGATCATGACAGAAAATCTTATGCCGACTGTTTGATGCAGCTGATGTCCGCACCAGAATTGAGAAAACGAGTGGCGGAGCAAGGGGTAAAATCCACATCCAAGTTTAGTGTTAAAAAAATAGTCAAGGATTGGGAAGTGCTTTTAGAGAGTCTTGCGTAGAATGAAAACAAAGAGAATATGGCGTGCAGAGTGTGAATATAGGAAAAATAATTTTATCTTTGCACATTAAATTAGAGGGAAAACATAGAGGATAAATAAAAACCATGTAAGGATGTACACACTATTGTTCTTATCCGGAGGGTCTGGTTCCAGAATGCACCAGTCGGTTCCAAAACAATATTTACAATTAGCAGGCAAGCCAGTGATAATGCACATTATGGAGAGGGTGAATATGATAGAATCAATCAGTGATATAGTTATAGTGTGTGTTAAAGAGTATGAGTCGGCAATAGATAAGATGTTGAAGCAATACGACATACGTAAAGATGTCCGTTATGCACCAGCAGGATCTACCAGACAAGAATCCGTCAAAAATGGACTGGCATATGTGAAAACAGAACACCTGATTGTACATGAGGCAGCACGTCCTTTTGTTAAAAGAGAGGATTTCGAACGCCTAATCGCAGTGCCTGAGAGTAATGCCACATTTGGACTAGATATACCTTTTTCGGTACTAAAAGGCCAAGACTATGTTGAGGGTTTGCTAGAGCGTTCGGAACTTTTCAATGTTCAGTTGCCACAAAAGTTTGAAACACGACTTTTGTCTGAATGTCATGAACAAGCATCAGCCGAAGGCCGTAAATTCACAGAAGATGCAGGAATGGTCCATTTCTATCACCCGGAAATTCCTATCAAGGTGGTGGAGGGGATGGATTATGACATAAAACTTACCACTCGTATCGATATGCTGGCAGGAGAGCAAATATACGATGAAATTTTTAGAATGAGGAAATGATGGGAGGAACATGTATTATAACGGGAGCCGGATCAGGAATTGGCCGTGCGACTGCAATTCAACTTGCCCAACGTTCATACTATGATTGTATAGCTCTTGTCGGACGTAATGAGGCGGATTTGCAACAAACCTGTACAGAGATGATGAATCACAATCAATATGTGAATGTGAAAACATACCTTATTGATTTGGCATATACAGACAAAATACCCGCTTTGACAGAGCGAATCGAAACCGAATGTGGCAATATCACAGCATTACTTAACATCGCAGGATATACGGATCCCGAGTCGCTCCTATCAACGACATTGGAGAGTTTTGAACTAACATACAAGGTAAATGTCTTTGCACCTTTTGTATTCATGCGAGAATGTGTGAAATATATGCGACGGTATGGCGGCAAGATTATGAACGTGGCTTCGACGGCAGGGATGTCACCACGTCCAGGTTGGCTAAGCTACGCTTCGTCCAAAGCAGCTGTGATATCCATGTCAGAGACGCTTACTGCAGAGCTTTCGGAATATGGAATAATGGTTTATTGTGTTTCACCAGGGCGCTGTGCTACAAAGCTCAGACAACGATTGGCCCCGGACGAGGATCCGACCACAATTATGCAGCCAGATGAAGTGGCAGAGGTTATCTGCAACCTTATTAATCCCAAAGAACATTGTCTTGATGGTCAAAATATCGTTATTCGAAAGAAAATAGGATAAGCAAATCTACAAAATGAACATTAGAACGAACCTTGAAAAAAGAATACCCACGAGTTTAAAAAAATGGATTCGCAAAAGATTTCCATTTTTTTTCAGTTGCTACAATGCAGCAGTGGAAAAGAACATGAAGAAATCTTACCGTAAATACGGTATCAAAGCCATGCAACATCTGGACGAATGTCTGAGGTCTGCAAAAATCCCCTACTCATTGGCTTTCGGAACAATGTTAGGAGCAGTGCGCGATCATGGATTCATTCCGCATGACCATGATATTGACATCTGGGTATGGCACGAGGATGACACGGAAAACCTTATTCAGCAATTGCAAAAATATGAATTCCACGCTGTGAGAAAATTTGAAGTGGACAAAGGGGAAAAAGGGAAAGTATTACAGATTGAATGGAAAAATTGCTTTATTGATGTTTTTTTCGTCTATAATACGCCCGAATATGGCTGCTACTGCTGTGACTTTATAACAATTGGAGACAGCGATTCTCAATATAATCAAAAAATGCCTCGACGTATAAATCTGCCTATCTGCAAAGATTTCGATTTGAAAAAATTTGAGAACCTAATGCTGCCTGTTCCCGTTAATGCAGAAGAATTGCTAACCATACACTATGGAGAAGACTATATGATTCCTATAACAAAGTGGAATTATATGGATGGTGTAAAAGGCAGGCCACACGTGCAAGTGTGGGATGAAATGCTGCCACTAACAACCCGATTTAACTATTAGAAACTGTTTATTTATATTAAGCGGTGCTCATGAATGCTTCGCATTTCAATGGTTTTCTTAAAGTACCTGAACGGCATATTTTCCACCTTCTCTCAGTTACAATGGACACCATGGGAGTTCTCCACTTCGCTATCGAAATGCCACTGGCATTTCTTCATGCTTTTGTAGCCCTCCCCGAAAGTGTAGCCCTCCCCGAAAGTCGGACTGTTTGAAAATGGACAGAAAATAATAATTTTGTACCATCAAAAACAGAGAAAGATGAAAAAGTCAAAACATTCGGACAGCGAGAAGGTGAAAGCTGTAAAATCACTTGATGGGGGAGTTTCGGCAGACGAGATATGCCGAGAGCTTGGGATATCAAGGTCGACGCTCTACCAGTGGCGTAGCAAGTACGGAGGGATGGAAGTCAGCCAGGTGAGGAAGCTGCGAGAGCTTGAGGAGGAGAACGCCAGGCTGAAGAAGATGTACGCCGACCTGGCATTGGACAACCAGATACTGAGGGATGTCATAGAAAAAAAAATATAGAGCCCGAGGTTAAGAAGGAGTTGGCGATAGGGATAGCGGAGGAATACGAGGTCAGCATAACTCGGGCGTGCGGACTGGTGGACATACACCGCTCGTATTTCTACTACAAGAGCAAGCGAGACGACAGCGAGGTGGAGGCTGCGATACGCGAGGCGGCCGTCTTCGGCGACGGCTTCCGCAAGATATACCTCAGGTTACGCCGCGCCGGGTACGAATGGAACCACAAGAAGGTGTACCGGGTGTACAGATCGATGTGGTACAACAGGCGGTCGCGCCTGAAGAAGCGGCTTCCGGCCCGCGTCAAGAGGCCCCTGGCCCAGCCTGACTCCCCCAACACTACCTGGTCTCTGGACTTTGTGTCGGACTCTCTGGAATGCGGGCGCAAGTTCCGCGTGCTTAACATAATAGATG